>Ga0126338_10003882_pt1 | contig 10560 bp, 12 predicted proteins | sample OrbCmetagenome_2_FD_92529 | JGI IMG/M metagenome (GOLD analysis project Ga0126338, IMG submission 92529) | Coral microbial communities from Petempiche,Puerto Morelos, Mexico - Orbicella C C metagenome | ecosystem: Host-associated > Invertebrates > Cnidaria > Coral | place: Petempiche,Puerto...
AAAAAAAAGAGTCAAAAAAACCCCTCCCATTAAAAAAACCCAAAAAAAATTAAAAAAAAAAAAAAAAGTTAAAAAAAAAACCCCCAGGGAAAAAAAAAGGAAAAAAAAAAAAAAAAAAAAAAAAAAAAACATATACGGTACGCCGAGAACACATAACTTCATTATACCATTGTAGTGCACTGAGCTCTTAATCTTGTCCTGGGCATGCGTACTTGGTTAATTACTTTTAGGGGTAAATTATTTCACCCTAAGGGACTAGTCAAAAAGTATAGGGGGTGGGTCATCAGTTTTTGAGCCCTTAGAAAAGGGTGGATCGTTCGATTTTCATCGACACGTGGGGATGGGTCATCCTATTTTAAAACAGGAAAAGGCACTTACGTAAAATACTGCTTTTAAGAATGGAAAGCTTGATTCTGCTGCAAAAGTTGGCCGCACATTTAAAGCGTTGCAGCGTTACCGATGTGTAATTTATATTTCTACGTATTAAAATTACATCTAACCGAGATTAAAATGATAAAAAACCTCTCTTTTGTGTCTTCTTTTAACATATGAATAGTATAAATTATATACAATATGAAAGGAGTGCTTTTTTGTGCATTTCACAGCTAAATTGTTCATTCTACGAGATTAAAAGTAAAAGCAACTTAAATTTATCATGGATTATAAACAAGAACTGTAACTGGTTATTATGTATTTCTCATCGTGAACTTTTCATAATTATTTAAATTGCCGTAAAAAATCATGATTTATAAGGGGAGTGGGTCATGTAATTTTCAACTTTCATTTAGGGTGGGTCAATTGGTTTTGTGCCAAAAGGAAGGGGGTGGGCCATGTGTTTTTTATCCACCACATTTCCAAATGCTCCAGACCACCCTCTCTTCCCCCTATACTTTTTGACCAGTTCCTAGCTGAGAGTTGTTAGACCGGAAAGGACCCCTCCCCTATAAAAAATTAAATAATAAGCCGCTGAAATAAGCATTATAAAATATGCGCATTGTGCTATCATAACGGAAAAAATTGCTGCAAAGCTGAATTGGAGAAACTAGTATCTAGGCGGACAAACGTCTTTTTTATTTTCGGTAGGTTATTATTCATTTGGGTATTGGAAAGGCAAACGTTATGTTTGGTACAGCTTGCGACCAAGGTCTTGTGGTATATTTTGGAGTACAGCAGAGCTTACGCGCAATCTATGTTCCGTTACTGGCCGCATAATACTGAAGTAATAAAGCAAAACAGATAAATCAAACCGCTCGCTGTTTGAAAATCAACCGATCCCATTACTACCACACTTTGCTCGAGCCGTGGTTATCTGGTCCTCTTACAGTTTACCTGTTGCAGACGTTTGAGGGGCGATTTGCGGGACTCGAAACGCACGGTAAAACGTCCGCACTAGACGAAGTTATTTCTGTCACGTCAGTTTGTCCTCATACTTCTTTTGGCGTCGCCAAACGAGTTCAGATATTCTGCTCTCAGGGCGTGGGAGAAAACAATGTGCAAGGCAAATAGATTTAGGACTCATCTACACTACGCCGGAGAAATTTTAAAACGGGGCTTTCACTGTGAAAACGCATCAATTGTTTCCTGTCTTACTTCGCCGGAAAAAATTAAAAACGCAACAATCACCAGTCATATTGGATTTGTGTTTGAGTAAAACTCGGTCAGGGAAATCACGTGATTATCGTGACGTCATCGTTTTCGAAAAGCTCCTTTTTCAAAATGTTTTCCGTCCACCCTAAAACGCAAACCCGGCGTTTTTAGTGTGGACGGTAAGCCTAATTGTAGAGGTAAAGCGACCTTGTTTCAAATTTCTCCGGCGTAGTTTGGACGGGGGATTATACTTTAGTCGGCACTCAGTGAAAACTGCGCTAACTTATCAGGTTTTAAAACCTATCCTGATATCTGGGACAATTACATGTAACATTTCGTCGATCGCTTTTATAAATTGGCGAATTCCGAATCATCGTCAAACAACAAAACGATTTTTTTTTTTCATTTTCTTTTATTATCAAGCCAAAAGCACCTTTGTTAATACGAAAAAAGTCTACTGCTTCTCCTGTTCATCTATAACTTCGACTGAATTATCAAAACAAAAACAAAAAAACATGAAAGTACCAAAACCACAATCGTTGCTATATCACCAACTTCAGCCATGCATGAAGCAAAGCAATAGAATCACAACATATTCCCGAACACCAAACAAATTCGAAATTACTTCTTAAAAGCTAACTAAGATACCGATAGTATCCCTCGTTTTAAACAAACACCAGTCCACCGTGATTTGTTCACGTAAAGACGAACTGAAATCAACAGAATGAAATAATCACCTTGCAATTTTTTTGGTCACTTTAACAAATCAACGCGGCAATTACAAAATCTAATGTACCAGACCGTTAAGACCGATTTAAGATTTGATTAACTTGTACAGGAGAAGTGGATACTGGTAATAATCCGCTTTTTTACCCCTTATTTAGCACAGCAAATAAATCAAAAATGTTCAAATCCAGTTCATTGTCCATTATTTCCGTATCAGTCGTGATTCAGTTCAAAGGAGGTACTGTGGGTTCCGAGGCGTGCGTGGCTTAGACTACCATCAGGCTAAACGCGTGATTGACACTAACGTTGGACGTTCTCCCAGTGGCGGTCACTATCACATTATCAGCAGTTCCGGAAGTGGCGGTGGATTTTGCAGAAAAACGGACGATTAAGAAACTGGAACGGTTCTGGTGAACACGGACTGCAGACATCAACATGGAAGCGGTGAATATCGACGACTCTTGGACCTTCAAGTCGAACATCTCAGTCGAGCCAGTGTTGTAAACCAAAAACATCACCATTGAACTTCCACGAATCGGCACAGTAAATTCATGGCTGGCATACCGAACCCGAATTAGGGTGTGACTCGGGTGGACAATGTTGTGGGAGCTTCGTTCAAAGTCGAAATTCTTCTTGGTCCTTCCTCTGAGTTTGAGCCTGAAGGGAACCGTGGGAGTTGCGAAAGAAGCTGAGAAATGGGCGCCACTTGTACCAACTGGACTGACAGAGGTTGTGTTCAGAACTGCGCCATTTTTGCTCAAAATGACAAGGCTTAGTGAGGTACTACGGATCCTGTGGCTTGCCCTCACTATCAAGATGGCATGAGCGGGAGTTCCTGTAGTGTCAGAAACAACATTAGAAATTTAGGTTTTGCTGCTCTTTATAAACGATTCAAGGCTAGTCTTGGCAGGTAACGTCGATTGGAAAGTTCATTACCTGACGAGGAAACCGCGCGTAAAAAACCGATATCGCACGAATCGCGAAGCGAAGGGTGAAATTTAACTTTGAATTCACGAGTCAGGTTATGAATTTTCCTTGAATCGCACAGCCTTCTTTTTAATGACAGAAAGCTCGTTTTTTTAGTTGTTGTCGGTTTTGTTGTCGCTCCAGTGCAGTATCACGTAAAGCCTCGCTTTCAAAAGTCGAAATTCCACGCTGAATACCTCACCTAAGTAACCAATAAGGGTGCGAGAATTCTCTGAGCTTTGCAATTCTACATAAAATATTTCGCCGGCAAAATCAAGGGTGTGTTTGATTGACCTTTTTTGGTATAGGAATATACCCCACTAAAGCTATTCCGTTTCCATGTCATTAAGGACGGTGCCAACTAAATACAAAGTTTTTTTTTTTTTCGCCAGTTTAGGACCATGCGGAAAAGTACATCTTTGCAGGGGCTATTGGAATCCACAACCAAAGCAGTTTAAGGCCTGGGTCAGGAATGTAAAGTAGAATTTTGGTTGGGCAGCTATGTCTCTTGATATATTTGTTTCACCAAGGTGAAAATTTCCCTGATTATGAAACTCGACGTCCTGCCTTGCCTAAACATATTATCTTGATCACGTGACCTGTCACGTGACCATTTTCTTATTTCGTAAATCGGCGAATTGGTGGCGAATTTTAATTCTATTGATCAATAAATGAGCGTTTTTGATGCAAATGTAAATGGACTACCTTGCTACGTTTGGAATGATCTTGCCTGATTTTGTTTTTAGAAGATATAAACGATCAAAAGTCGAATTTTGTGGAAAAAAAAGACCTTTAACCCTGTAAAATTTCTCTGCGAAAGGGGGACGGTCATTCCAAACATGAGAGGATGGAAACAATTGATCTGCATCTAAAACGCGTTTTTGTTGGATTATATTACCAAAACCTGCCACCAATTCCTCAAATATATTTTTTTTCTTTTCTGAGATAATTTGCCTTGAATCTCAACAAAGATGCTGACGTAAGCATTTTTTTGAAAAAGAACGAAGAGATATTTTTTCACAGATTTCCTTACAATTCGCCTTTACACACAGAAATGCAAGCACGTTTATAAAGATCTTTCAACTACATGGCAAATGGTAACATAAAAACCACTTTTGGTATGTTTTTAATTACAAAATCGCCGCAGCAGCGCTTTTAGCGTCTTTGGCAGCTCTGGTTTAGCCAAAATACAGTGTAAGTACTTTTTCCTCACAACCAGAAACTAATCACTCGTTGAATAGGCTTGCAGCTTCCACTTCATAACATAAAATGTACGGATAGCTGCGCTTTCCGAGTTTCATTTTTTCCTGTCACGTCCCCAGTAAGTGGAACATTTGCGTCTCGCATTTGGTTAGCGCGCGCACTACGCCAACTGCAGGTATGTGTTTACAGCTGGATTTTAGTATGATTTTTTACGGAAAACAGCTAGTTTTACAGATAAAGGAAGTTAACAGTAGGTAGTTAACGATATGCTGCTATTCTGGTGTTCCTGGTTCAAGTACAGGTTCATTAAACCTGATTCGTTCGCGGCAAGAAAATTTTGCCCTCATGGTAGTCGCGTACTTAGTAGCGCAGCGCGCGTGTAACCGGTTACATTTGGAAAGACTCTTTTATTTGCTAGTACAAGGATACATACCGTTGAAAGTACACCTCTTTTGTACTCTTGACACTGTCGGAGCATGGTTGATATTGATAAACAAAATGATTTCGAGTGTAATTCGGAATTAATAAGCACAACTAAATTAAATTAAGCACAACTAAATTAAGCACAACTGAAGTAAAGTGCACGTGTCCATAGGGCAACTCACGGCATCTCCTGCAGACCGTGCTGGTAAGTACAGGTTTTGGTTGGCTGGTTTGGTTTTTGGTTGGTTTATAGTGATGAACTATTGAGATGAGAGAGAGCAGCAAGGGTTCTTATAAGTACTTTATGAATGTTAGGAATCCCGCCAACACAAAAATGTTTTCCTTGGCAACAGTGACTCTGCCTTTTCTCAAGCTCAGTATCCAGCCAAGGTAATGAAGCTCCCTCCAGGGCTGGAATGGCTAGGCTACTCCCTCCCTACTCCCTTTGGGGATAACTGCAGTTGCCGCTTTATCGCCCAATGAATTAACGGACAGTCAAATAACATTTAACTTAACTACTCACCAGTAAGAGGATGGGATATGGGCAAGGGGCTCATCCTCTTGCGAGGAATGACAAAAACGAAGTCGAAGTCCACGTTTGTCTTGCTGAATGCCTTGATCACGTAAGAGTATTTACCAGCTTCTGGTGAGACAGTCAAGTTCCACATTCCCGGCCTGGGATGATCTATCTCGAATATCGCGCCTTTGGCTAAAGTGGTCTCTCCTGAGCTGACAGGAACCCCAAGTGGATCCTTCAAGTCAATCGTGGCTCCAGTGTTTTGGGTTGCGACAGAGACAATGACCTTCTCCATGACGTCATCAAAGGGAAGTTGGTATTCTGAGCCGCCACTTCTTTTCTTCCTTCTACTTTGGCCTCCCCCTGTTCCAGTATCACAGCTCGCGGAATGGAGTAAACTTTTTGTAATGTTTGACATCTTTGCGAGGTCATTGCTACGCTTGGGAATTTCAAACATCTGACCGCAGCTCTCCGAGGCAAGTTCCTCAAATGGCTTGTAGGAAGCCTGGCCACACAGTCCTGTGGTAAAAAAATATACACTTACACTCTTTGCTAAAGCTATTAACTTCGCGGAATCTAGCTTGTCTTCATCGTTTGCTGTAGCGTCAGTGAAAACGAACAGCGGTGAATTGTCTCGAGCACCTCCATTCAGAGCACTTATGATTCCACTGAAGGCTCGTTCGGGACAGTCGCCTCCTCCAGTCGCCGAGAGATCTTTGATTGCCTTTACAAACTCCTCTCCTTCCCCTGCCTTCTTGTACGTAACTGGCCCAGTTTCTGTACAAGACAACGAAACATGTAAATCTCATTTTCGTTACTGCAAGAGACGCGGTATTCCTACATAGATTAGCCATGGATAAGCTATGTCAGTTGTAGTCTTGATAAGACTTATCTTAACAATAATTACATGAAAATGGAGCCTTATGAATCCTGTTTCTTTTCATATTGGTAAACAATATACTATATCAGGTAGGGAATCATCTGCGGTCAGTAGAGCTGTTAGATCTGAGAGATGCTATAGGAAAGGATATTCTTCGCCTAAAAATGCTTAATACAATATCTTTCAATACAAATTCTGCCAGTGCAATACATACCCGGGTCATTAAAAGGCGAAAGGATGTAGTCAACCTCCGTTTGTTGTCTGGGATGATCGACGATACCTTTAGCGATGGCTTTGGCCGTTGCAATTTCATCCGACATGCTGGCAGTAGTATCAATAGCAAACATCAAGGTCACTTTCTCTTTAACTCCAATCATCTTTTCAAAGACAGCAGGACCTACTTCTTTCTTGATTGTGTCCATGTACTTCTTCACTGCACTGCAGACGGCACAACGCTTCTCCCTACGAGTCTTGCGCTTCTCGATCTCAATTGCTGTATACAAACCATGACCAAGGGCCTGTTGGATGAATTTGTTGTTGCCATTTTTTGCAGCCAGTTTGATGTATTCTTTGATCTTTTCAAGTCGAAGTGATGATGGACTATAATAGCGCTTCATGGCCTGTGCGTCGTAAACGGATTTTTCAATGTCATCCAATGTTCGCAAGAAATTATTCGATGGTGTACTTGGTTTCGCACTAGAGTTCCCTGTTAACAAAAAGAAAGACCGTGAGAAAATGGGAATTAACACAAAAATTCATCAGGGCAGACAAAAAGCCTCTTACTTTGCTCTAACGAATGGTTAACACTGGAAACGTCAGCTTCACAAACTCGCTATGGAGGTTTATTTACCCTTATGAACTTCCCGGCTGATACTTAGCTAACTGACTCACTTGCCCACCGAGGCGATGCAGCACAAAAACATCTGAAGAAATTAATAATTTTACCTCTCGAAAGAGTTTGGCTTTATGTTGCGAACAGTTTTTGCTCGAGAAGAGCCATTAATTGAATGTCTGATTATTAGCAGATTGCTATTGATTATAACAGGAACCCAAATATGGTGGAGAATGACGAGAAGACAGAGAAGAGGGCAAAAGGTTTTCACATGGTCTTAAAAATCAGGACAGAACTAAGAAAAAGACACAGGATAGATACCAGTGATATACGAAAAGGAAATGTTCGAGAAAATTCATGTTATCATGAGTGGACAGAAAAGATGCTAGAGACAGCAAATGCTTAGACATTAGAAAAAGCGCATTTTAAACAGTGAAAAGACATTACAGATGATAGAGACGGTAAGGATGGTATCTTACAAAACTTAGACAGTCAAGGGAGAAGAGATAATGGTACGAAAAGAAAACATGGCACAGGTAGTAACAGTAGTAAAGACAGTTAATATGGTAGACGCACCAAAGATGGTGAACGCAGTTAATGTGGTAGAGATACTACAGAAGTTATTGGATATTAAGGTGGTAGAGATAGTAAAGGTGGCAAAGACAGTGAGAATGGTGAAGACATTGAAAGGGGGTAAAGATTGTTAAGGTGGTAGAAACAATAAAGGAGGCAAAATAAAGGTAGTAGATACAGTGGTAGAGACTGGAGGTAAAGAAAGCAAAGATGGTAGAGACAGCAAAGTTGGAAAAGAAAGTACAGAAGGTAGAGACATTAAAGGTGGTAAAGACAGTGACGAAAGCAGAGACACTAAAAGTGATAAGGAAAGTTAAGTCGGTAGAGAAAGTAAAGGTGGAAAAGAAAGTAGAGATGGTATAGAAAGTAAGGGTTGTAAAGGCAGTAAAGGTAATAAAGACAGTGAAAATAGTAGAGACTGTACAGGTTGAAAAGAAAGTAGGGATGGTAGAGACAGTAAAAGTGGAAAAGAAAGTAGAGAACGTAGAGACAATAAAGTTGGTAAAGACAGTTCAGATGGGAGAGACAGTAAAGGAGGAAAAGAAAGTATAGATGGTACAGAGAGTAAAGGTGAAGATGGTAGAGACAGTAAGGGTTGAAAAAAAAGAAGCGATGATAGAGACAATAAAGTTGTTAGATACAGGTAGGATGGGAGAGACAGTAAAGGCGGAAAAGAAAGTGGAGATGGTAGAGAAAGTACAGGTTGTAAAGACAGTTAAGATAGTAAAGGTAGTAAACGTAATAAAGGCAGTGAAAATAGTAGAGACAGTGCAGGAGATAAAGAAAGTGAAGATGGTACAGGCATTAAAGGTGGAAAAGAAAGTAGAGAAGGTAGAGATAATAAAGGTGGTAAAGACAGTGGAGATAGGAGAGACGGTAAATGTAAGAAAGAAAATGAAGCTGGTAGAGACAGTAAAGGTGGAAAAGAAGGTAGAGATGGTGCAGACATTCAAGTTGGTAAAGACAGTTAAGATGGGAGAGACGGTAAAGGCGAAAAAGAGGACAGAGATGGTACAGAGAGTAAATGTGGTAAAGACAGTGAAGATGGTAGGGACAGTAAAGGTGGAAAAGAAAGTAGCAATGGTAGAGTTAATAAAGTTGATAGAAATAGGTAAGATGGGAGAGACAGTAAAGGTGGAAAAGAAGGTAGAGATGGTAGAGACATTAAATGTGGTAAAGACAGTGAAGATGTTAGAGACATTAAAGGTGGAAAAAAAGTAGAGATAGTAGAGACAGTAACGTTGGTAAAGACAGTGAAAATTTTAGAGAAAGAAAGTAGAGATGGTACAGACAGTAAAGTTCATTATCATAATCATCATCATCATCATCATCATCATCATCATTAACATCATCAACAACATCATCATCAATGCTATTTAGCCTCCCTATCGAGTAGCATTGCTGCTAATGGTAAAGTGATAAAAACGGTTAGGATGGTAGAGAAACTAAAGGTGGAAAAGAACTTAGAGATGGTAGAGGAAGAACAGGTTGTAAAGACAGTAAAGGTAGTAAAGACAGTGAAAATAGTGGAGACTACAGGTGGAAAAGAAAGAAGAGAAGGTAGAGACAGTAAAGGTGGAAAAAAAGTGGAGATAGTACAGACAATAAAGTTGGCAAAGACAGTTAAGATGGGAAGACAGTAAAGATGAAAAAGAAGGTAGAGATGGCACGGGGAATGAAGGTGATGAAGACAGTGAAAATGGCAGAGACAGTAAAGGTGGTATGGAACGTGGAAAAATTGTAGAGATAGTAAAGGTGATAAGAACAGTATAGATGATAGAGAGTTTAAATGATCTAGGCACTCGAGCTTGTAGACAAATAGAAAATTTGGAGATCGTAGAGATAGTGGGGAGCAGTAGAGACAGTGCTAAGGGTAGAGATAGCAAATATGGTGGACATAGGAGAGTTAACAAAGGTAACAGAGATGGTGGAGACTGTAAAGATTGCAAAGATAGCAGAGCTGGAGGAGACAGTGGAAAATAATACAGACAATACATGTAGAGAAATTAAAGATTAATTGTAAAAGTAGTGGAGATGATAGATACAGTAGAGATGGTGGAGATAGTAGAGATGGTGTAAAACGTACAGAAAGTAGATACAGTAGAGATGGTAAAGACACTTCATATTACAGGAGACACGATACAGACACAAGATTGTAAAGACGGTGGAGATAATAGAGACAATAAGGGTGTGAGGGAAAATAGATTGTAGAGACAGTAGAGATGGTGGAGAGAACGTTGAAAAGAGGTGCCATTTTAGAGACAGTACTAACGGTGGAGAAAGTATAGATTATAGAGACAGTAGAAATGGCAGACACACTTTTAAAGCCTTTAGAGACAGTAGAATTGTTAGAAACAGTAGAGATGGTGAAGACAGTAGACATGAAAGATCTTAAAGATGTTACTAGATGGAAGAGACAGTAAACGATTGTAGAGATAGTAGAGATGGTATACACAGCACCGTTGTTAGCTGTAGAGCTTAACCGAGAGACATCAGAAATGCGAGAGACTTAGACGAAAAAGACAATAAAGAAATTTAATAAAGTTTTATTTAAGTATAGAATAGAAAACTTTAGTCATTAGCCACGAAAAAGTGCCCCTCGCAAAAGCGCAAAACCTTACATGAAATTGGTTACGCTATACATGAGAGAAATGTTAACGTTAGTAATGGAAACCAATGTAAAGAAGGTTGGGCGATATATGTAATAGCTGTTATAATTACTAGTAGTGCAGTAAACTAATAAAGTACTTAATTTAAAGCAAAAAAAAAAAAAAAAAAAAAAAAAAAACCAAAAAAAGGCGCACTCAAAGAGGGGAAAAATGGGGGGCGGGGAGAATTATAGAGGGGGGGGGG
>Ga0126338_10003884_pt1 | contig 10560 bp, 4 predicted proteins | sample OrbCmetagenome_2_FD_92529 | JGI IMG/M metagenome (GOLD analysis project Ga0126338, IMG submission 92529) | Coral microbial communities from Petempiche,Puerto Morelos, Mexico - Orbicella C C metagenome | ecosystem: Host-associated > Invertebrates > Cnidaria > Coral | place: Petempiche,Puerto...
TGGTTTTGTTATCGTTTTTCTCATTTTTATTCTGTAAGAGCATTGAGATTTTTTAATGTAATGCGCTAGAAATAAATTATTATTATTATTATTATTATTATTATTATTATTATTATTATTATTCCGAGGCTTAGGGGAATAAAACAAAAGAACTTAATTACCGGTATTCATTCCTCATCCTTGTTATGATTTCTTTTGTTTTATTCTCCTAAGCCTCGGAGCCAAGTTTAACTTAGAATTTTAATATATTGGAATTGGCCTATTAGATTATTCGCTCTTAATTTCTATGCGTGATGAGCCCTCATCAAGTACATTGTACCACGCAATAGGTATCTCGAGCTCATAATCTAATAAATTTTTGTTTAATAGACAATGAGCAACACGCTGCTCTTGAGACTGAAAATTTTTCTTATTTTAGGCTTAAAAATTCACAAAATTGAAGGTTTTGTGCTGTAATCCTTTAGAGTATCTACTAAAACAATTAGACTAAATGTGAACCCTCATTTTCTACAAGTGATGGTCAACTCAGTTCACCACATTGACTATTCACTCATTGAAAACTCGGGCTTGTGGTCTAATTAACTCTGAGAGTCAAAGATATATTAAGCCTTGCCAAAAAAGACAAAAGATCTGAGGTAGCAAGACTTGTGAAATTGGGCTACAGGTCTGTGAGATACATGGTTTATTATTGAAGGACAACTCCTTGATTACCATTATATGAGAAACATCTGTTATAGACTTTTGGATGGCTGTGAACACATGTATAATAATTATTAACCATTATTCCACAAGCGCATGTTGGATATGAGATGACAGAAAGTCAACGAGGCGCGCAGCACTGAGTTGGCTATAGTCATCTCATATCCAACAACCACAAGAGTGGAATAATTGTTTATTTTTGAAGTGGAATCCCACAAGCAAATAAAATAAAAATAACAATGCCCCAGAAACTTATGCATACTGCTCACTATTTATGTAGAGAATGGTATGATGACTAAGCCTCTCTGATGATTCTGGAATTGCAATATCCAGTGATCCAGTTTCTAATAATTACGGTTAATTACAATGCAAAATATCTTAATCGCTGATACACACGACTCCCATTTAAATGCAGATTTCTCCAAGACAAACAAGTAAGTGTCTCCCTGCCACTCTGTAACTAAGCTTTTAGGCGACTGATATTTTGTCAAACTGAGACTATTTTCTAAATTGAAATGCTCTTCAGTGCACATAAACGAACATTTTTTCACGCATACCGACGTACAATAAAAGCATACATGTAACCTATTAACGTGTATTTGCATTTTTAAAAGCTTAAGTGGCGATCCAAAAAAATAATTAAGCAGATTTTAAATATCAGAAAGTACACGAACTTTAAATCTGAATATTAAACAGTAGTTTTATTTGAATTGGTTATTGAAAGGAGTATTGATTTGACTCGAGTGACCTTCACTGTGTTTTGATTTGCGCGCATAATTATTATCACAAGAAAACCATTTAAATGACCTCTGACCGAAATATACCACCATGCCGCGGGCAAAACATATCAATATTCTCTCCGTTAGAATTTCAGCAACGTCTTTTGATTAAAATCCTTACAAAGGGGACAATAACTATAAAGAAACAAAGAGGTACTCTAATATACTTGGGGTTAAAACAAATTATACGCGGTGTTGTTGAATGGCAACGCTACACTGCACAAGCAAGTTCAATATCCAGCAAGGTGGAAATTGCTCACTTCGTTTCCCACAAATTAAAACAAGCTTCGATGAGCCTTCAAGAATTGTACCTGCTAGCTATTCAGTCCAGAAATCAACCGATATATATCTATCGCTGTAATAAATCGAAAGAGAATGATGCCCGGAAATATGTCTGCTCGCATTGCATTCATTCCTAAAACAACAAAACGCCTCTCTATCAAAGCTTCACGTTTGTTGCTATATAAACAAGGAAATAATGAGAGAAAAACTTATTGTGCTACTCCATCGAATACACTTTGCTGTGGGCGATAAGAAAACGAATGTTGTAGCAGTTCGAAGTCGGTTGTTCGCGACTCCAACGCGAGATTGGACAAGATTTGGGATGTCCAATTCATGGGGCGGTCGACGTCCATATCTTTGATGAGCTTATTATTAAACCCAGCACGCCAAAATCAAAACTACAGCCCGTTGGCTCATGCTACAATTAACATCATTGGCGATAATAAGTATAGAGAATACTTGCCTTTCAAAGGAAACGACCTTTCTTGTTAGCGACGAGTAAAATTGACGCTCCTGTATCCCGCACAGCTGAACGACCGGACGAGCGGCAAACTTCAAGTGAATGAATGTCACGGTAGGAGAATGAGTACAAAATACGCCTGGAATGACGGACAAGTAACAATTGTTTCTTTACGGGGTTCGTCGGATACAGGGATATCACCAAAATTTTACCTTCACTGCCGTTTCTTGCCTACTTTTAACCAAAGAGCAAGTTCTAACCGTTGAAAACAATGTCGTTGAGGCGGAAAGTGTGTGTGTTTGTGTTTTTTCTTTCGGTTTCGGAACCTGTAACTTTTGTGTCACAAAAAACCGTGACCAATACCGTTACGACACCTATAACTCAATAATACGAACACCTTAACATACTGTACTTTGATTATCATAATTACTAGCAGACGTAGCGACATTAGTGATAACGGGAAGACGAGACGATAAAAACATAAGGCGCTTTTAGTGACTACAAGAGCGCCTTTTTAGGTAAAACAAGCGTGAGAGAAAGTCTCCGGCAGTGCACCCCAGACAACCGCGAAAACCGTTTATCACCCCGGGATATTTATACCCACAAGTATCTTCGTATTGATTCGATTTTGCGCTCTCCTGGTAAATAAAGAATCCATTTCAAATCTGTATCCGTTCCTAATCGACAATTAAGTGTCTAATTTAAAACCTGATATTCACAAATTACCACAGAAACAGGTCTTTTCCTTGTACAAAAATGTAAAAAATTAAACAAACAAATAAACTGAGAAAATTTCCATTCGGCTAGATCGATCCTAGAACAGTAGAAGTAGTGTCGTGGTTACGTAAGCGTTGATATGATAAAAATTGAAACTGTGGCTGATCACCTGATATAAAGATAATATACTCACCCAGTCTGGAAAAAACAGGAAAAAAGGGTCGAGAAAAATTGGCATCAATATTTTGGTCTAGAACGGGTGTAAAAACAATATTTCAGCATCTAAAAGCTTCAGCTGGCTAAATATACGAAATATTAACTGCATAACATTTTACGAAACTGTATGATTTCAAACGGAAAATCGCGAAAAATGCCATCAACGGGCTGTTTTGAAGGTTTATCTACATTTTTATCGCATTGAGAGGATTCTTGACTCCTTGGCTCACCACAAACAATGATTTACGGTGCAATAGGTCTCGTTAAGCTCTTTATTATCATTTTCTGAATACTTATCCAGTGACGTTATTTTCTGATCATGGTTTTCATTTTTACGATATTTGTGATGTTTTCACCATATGTCAAGAAAGAGAAGATTTCTTTACAAAACTTTGCTCCACAAAAATAATAATAATAATAATAATGTTTCCACCTTGGAAGATTATTTCTAGCGATATCTTGTTTTGAGAACCTTTCGACCTGTTTATTCAGAACGTGCAGCTGTTCTGTAACTGTGGTGACGAAAATTATGTTAGGTATTTCGTTCCTACCGAGTCCGTAAGCCGTTTAACTTAAAGAGAGGTTTATAAGTTACAAGGATCGGTGGATTTCATGTGTTTACATTTTCCCGGCCTCATAGGATCAACAGCGGACACTCCCGTGGACACTTAACCGCTTTCGATTTCAGAATTGTCTTATTTTGTGAGCCTGCTTAGATGAGCCTCCGTTTCTTTTGCTCACCGACTGGTCGGTGTTACGACGTTTTAAAACGAGTCGCACTCAAGGCCGTAACCAGTAAAATCCAGGCACTTGAATTGTCTCAGTCATCTTTTTAAGTTTTGTTTTTCTTGTCGTTGAATGGAGAAAGTAAAACACTGCTAAATACTAAGGAAGAGATTCTAACCATGGACAATCTCTCAATCGTAATTTTTTTCTGGCTATGGCCCTAGCACTGGGGACAAGAATGATCGGAAGGAGTAAAATCTCCTCCCCAGGGTGCTCGCGCGTTTTCGGTTAGCATATATTATTGTCTCGAAACAGAGCGCAAAACACAGACGAGCAAACAAATAGACAATGTAAGATACAAACTTGAGCTTATTTTATTGAAAAGTAAGGTACAACAGACTGTAACATAAACAACGGTTATCACATAATTAACTTAACAAGAATATGTGCCTCTTTCTCATGCATTTTATTTCTCATGTATTTTTATGACAATTGAGCTTGTACTGATTGCGTGCACGTGGTTCTAAAAAAAATTCTGTTCAGTTCTGTGAATTCAGTTAACTCTTGTGAATAAATCTCGTAATACTTAGCACGTGTCTGTATAGCAAGATCTGATCACTGATTGGCCTTTCAGGTTAAATGAAGTCTTTTATTTTTTATTTTATTTATCTAATCTAAGACTCGGTTATCTCTGACTAAAATGAAAATGCCGCACTTTTCAAGCCGAATCAACCGACCTCGACAGCAGACGAAAATGGAGGCGCTTACGCTGTAGGTATGCAACGCGTACAAAGTGAAAAATGCAGTATAGTATGCGTTGTGGTCGAAGTTGACTAATCTTGATCTTCATTCAACGGCAAAACCTAAACTTCAATATTGAGACGCTTCATTGTGCTTGCTGTTGACATGGTCGTCTTCTTAACGAGATCTTCCTCATCTTCAGTACTGAACTTTACTTCAAATTTGGATAGCAGAGTTCTAAGCTGTTGAAACATGAGAAAAAGGGACGCTACGTAAAATACCTTTTAGCGTTTTGAGCATATGAGTAGGTATAGGAAAATAACGGGGGATGGGGACTCTTGTAACGATGTCTGGTGCGGAATGGGGGAGGAGTGAGTAAGGGCAATTGCGTTTAAGTATCGTTGTGGCCCGGGTTGTTCGAAAGGTAGTTAACCCTATCCACCAGATAAATCACTATCCAGCCGATAGCATGGTATATTTTGTTTGTTTTGCGCACTGGGTCCAGGAAAGGAGGGTAAACGAAGAGCAGGGGAAGCCAAGCAAAAGGAAATTACATGCAAAATTCGTTCGCCAGTTATTTGTTACAATTTAGCGTCGTGGAACAAGATTAAATCATTGCGAATGCTGACAATAATGTTATTGAAATTTATGGAAAGAGGCTTGATTGAACATTTCTTTTCTATATAAACTTACTATGCTAAATTAAAACAGTTAGCAAACATGCATGAAGATAAGCCAAAAGACTTCTTTGTACCTCTTTAGGCGTCATTACGAATTCGCTTTGCTGCAAAGGCTCGTGTTGCCCCAAGCCTTTTCGAAGATACCGAGAATGGACAGGACAACATTTTAACGTGTACAAAGCTCCTGCGAGAACTTCACCAGGCCAAGTGCATTCAGAGGTTTTAGTCGAGGCAGCGTCAATGTCTGCCATCAGTTCAGCTTCGCTTTCGACCCACAAACCTCCTGGAAGAAATTACAAATAGACTTGAAATCTGTTGGGAGTTTATCACTAGTCACCTTCCTCTTAACTTGATGAATACTTTAGCAGTTTTTAAGCTCAGCTTGAACAACTAAACAATGACATCCTGTATTACTATACTACGATAGCGATCCAGTAAGGGAAACCAGTACTAATGGACACCAATGGCATGATAGAAAACGTTGTTCAGTGTGCATTCTAACGTAGGGCATGTAGTTCCCAGTGTTTTGGTCCGGCTTTGTCTCGCGGCCTGGTGCTTCACATAGGGTTAACCTCGATGAACCTTTCCCCCTTGGACAGAATTGTTCAGGAAAAATTGTTATGACTATGACCATAATGTCAAAAAAAAAAACAGAAATTAGTTCAAGCGGCTATGTTACCTACTGAAGTCGAATTTGAGTCCGATTAGGAGATTGTCGAGGAGACACCTTAGCTAAATGTACGTAATTGATTCTGAAATTATTGTTGTAAAAAAAGGTAAAATCTACATGCGAGCCAAGTAGTCCATCAGGGCGGAGCATATCCCGGTTACAGTAGCATGAAGTGACTAGGAGTATTTCTACCCCCTCCTGGATGGGATGCTATTCCATCGCAGGGTTACCCCCAGCATTAAATTCGCCGGTACCCATTTATACACTTGGGTAAAGACGGACACTGTAGCGTAGAGTGTCTTGCCCAAGAACACAACACAATGTCCCCGGCCAGGGCCCTGTTCCTCGAAAACCCTGGGGCCCGTTTCTCGAAAGCCCCGGAAACTTTTCGGGGCGGTAAAGCCATTTTTAGTCCATCTGTATCTAAAAACGGAGAAGTGTACACGCCTGGAACTTCTTGTATGAAGGGAACTTCTCTTCCTATTAAGGAATATGTGAATAAAACAGCTCTGTAATCGTAAGGTTTGAGATTTTGCTATGGCTTTACGGGCCCGAAAAGTTTCGGGGGCTTTCGAGAAACGGGCCCCTAGGGTCCGTTTCTCGAAAGCCCCGGAAACTTTTCGGGCCCGTTAAGCCATTGTTAGTTCATCTGTATCTAAAAACGGAGAAGTGTACACGCCTGGAACTTCTTGTCTGAAGGGAACCTCTCTTCATATTAAGAATATGTGAATAAAACAGCTCTGTAATCGTAAGGTTCGAGATTTTGCTATGGCTTTACTGGCCCGAAAAGTTTCTGAGGCTTTCGAGAAACGGGCCTCTGGAAACTTTTCGGGTCCGCAAAGCCATCTTTAGTTTATGTGTATTTAAAAACAGAGAGTTGTGTACGCCTGAAACTTCTTGTATGAAGGGAACTTCTAGTCATATTAAGAATATGTGAATAAAACAGCTCTGTAATCATAAGGTTTGAGATTTTGCTACGACTTTCCGGGTGCGAAAACTTATCGGGACCTTCCAGAAACGGGCCCCAGGGCTTGAACTCGGGCCGCTCTACCCGGAGTCGAGCGCACTAACCATGAGGCCACCGCGCCTCCAAACAATTAATATTGTAGTTGAGAGATATTTGTATTGTTGAAAATCTAATCCTGTATTTCAAGTATGAAAGAAAGGGAAATAGTTAAAGTGTGATCTCCATGCCTTAATACCTTCTTTACCACACCCAACCAGTGCAGTGAATTTGCGAGAACAATCTCCAACAGGTTTTATGCCATCCATAGTGGACAACAAGGGACGCAAAATCTTCAAGGTATCTTCCTTTGAGCATTGACCACACGTTTCAAATGTACTGACGCGAACTGGCTTCTTTAACATCTTCAAATCTACACAACTGCTAATGGCATTTGTCCACTCTGGGTGTTTTTCTTCTGGAACGAGCAGAACGATGTCTTTCGTCTGGGTTGCCATGAGAGACTTGATAACCGACAACACGCTGAAGCCTCCCTTGGTAGAAATATCGTCCAGCGTTACTATGGCAACGGAAGAAGCGTGGCTGAGCCTCATAGCTGCTTTGATGAGAGAATCAACTGGTTCGTCCGGTTTGCCGTTGACTTCGATAACTGGTTTTAATGCATCGTGTTTATCAAGTGTTTCCAGCTGCTGAATGAGTTCCATTGCCTTGTCAGAAATCAAGGAGCCCAAAACAGGCTGCTCACATATGAACACGGCTCGAGTTTGAAAAAATCCGCTCTTTGGGGTGTGCATCTTGTTGAAAGCCTCGTTGCTTAGATCAGTTATGAAATCGCAGCAGTTCGCAGTTGGGCTCAAGCTTATCATCAGGGGAAGTTCTGAAAACAAAGGCAAAATAATCAATCAATCAATCAATCAATCAATCGATCGACCTATCGATCGATCGATCAATCGATCAACCAATTAATCAGTTAATCAGTCAATCAACCGATCACCTATATCTAACCAATCAAACAATAACCAACCAACCTATTTAACAAACAAACTAACTAATTTAGAAATATGCAAACAAACAAAAACAAAAGAGAATTGATACACAAGAATGATAGACCATGAGTAGTCGTCACCTCTGCTCTGAAGCAAACCTCAAGCCTAGTTATTGCCCATCAGAACAAGAAAGAACCGATTTCATTTTTATACGGGGAACGTTTTCAAAACAAAAATGGTAGGTAATTAGCCTATAAGAGAACGCTTTGTCATGACATACTTGAATTGGTTAACACCTCCATTGCAGTTGTTCCACAGCCCCAGAACATACATACATCTCCTTCCTTGATATTCGGTTCGTCATCATATTCAGGGTGTAGAAGATCCTGAACACCAATCCAGCAAGGATCACCAACGTGTAAAGGGGCTCCGTGCACTTGTTCCAAAACGGCAGTCACGTCTGCGGCCCTATGAACTAGATTCCTTGGCATTGGGCGCATCGATGCGACTACATTCCCCGAAAAGGGACCCACTGAGATGCAAGGAATCTTAGTCTTGTAGCTCGGCACAGATCTGTCGACCTGCTGGTGTCGAACTGGAAGGCCAGCGTTCGTTAGCGCGAGTTCAAACGAGTGGCTGCAGCCGAGATAGAACGCAACAAAGTCATCAAATGGTATGTCCAGTATGTCTGTAACGGTTTTGGTGTGGACTCCGTGCTCAAATATCCCGTATGCTGTCTGATCTGTCCTGAGAAGTTAAAAATTGAACTTAGTTTTTGGGAATTTATGTATATTATTGTACCGCTTTTAGCGAATATACACCGAGTTAGCTAGATACCCGAAAACTTTTCAGTTTACTGTGCAAAACTCATTCCCTCCATGACTGCAATTGCAGTGGAGGTGGAAACCCTTCGCTTCTCGAAACTGTAATGCCCACGAACAAGTATCCTTGCCTCCCATTCTGTGCTAAATAGAGGTTAGAGGTACTCTTCATATGTACAGGGCCTTATTATCCTTCCAATTAATTTATTATTCACTTCCTTCTCAGTGCGCGAACGAAAATCGTCTCAAACGAGAAGGCTATCAGCCTGTCTCGTGCGAGGTGACGCGTGAAAGGGCCTCGTGTGAAAGGGCCTCGCGTGAAAAGGGCGTCCTACTCGCGTGTTCACGTGGTAAATAAGGCGGAAGAACAAGCTAGAACTCGTAGTCTAAATAATTACCGAATGTCCGAATCAGCAGCTATGGGTGAAGCGGACACTTCTCCTGGTTTGCTCTGATGCACTATTGGGCACGGACCATGGTTCATTCGGCAAAATTCAGAGAAGTGCCCTGCTGCCGAAGAAGGAACAATGTGAACGCTGACTTGGGTAAAAGCTGCTGATATACCGCTCGTCGGGAGTGATGGAAAGATGTTCTGTCGAAACTGACCCCTCGCTTGAGCCGGGCTCCAGTTTGCTCGGTCCTTAAAAGGCAGCATATTCGTTTCTAAATCAAGTAAAAGATATCGAGACCACAGTTAGAATTATCATCCCTGTTGTAATGGTTGTCAAGTTGACCGTGACGTGTGATTTATCGGAGATGTATTACGTATTTCTGCTATTTCTGCATTTTTAATACCAGTAAGAATTCAGGATGGATATTGTTAATACAACTATTACAGTCGACTCTCAAAAATGAACACAGTAACATTTACGCACCTATAAATCAGCCATTAACAAAATCAGCTGGAATTTATGCAAAAACTGAACACAGGTCATGGTCTCTAAACAATACTTTTAATCGAGTTGACTGCATTGTTCATGGGCGTTGACTGGAATTGATTATGCTGTGTTTAGACTTGAACGGTTTACCGAGGTACCAGAGTTTACTTACCTAGGTAAACATTTTCCCTGTGTAAACGCCAACTGATACTTTGGTAAATGCCGCAAAAGGCAAAAGAAATTTAACCGAGGTAAAAGTCGTAATTACCCTGTGATCAGGCATGGTTACAGTTGGTAACCAAGGTGAGGATGACAGATATATCCGCTTGTGGCGGCGTAATATTTCACTTCCCGCGGTGAGCAGATTGTGCGATTGTCGACAAAGTATTTCTTTTCCAGTTTTGACTAGGCTATCATGGCAGATAACGTGGAAAGATTGGATCGATCTTCTTACGGCGAGCAATCCGTCACGTAAAAGAGAGCATTGTATTTTTCATTCTCTGTATGATGTACAACTTTCTCTAGACAAACTTCGATCCTATGTTGTGTAATTATTGTCGATACATTTTGCCACCAGGGAGGATGCTGCATATACAACGTATCCACGTTTCTGCGCATATAACCATGCATACTCTGGGTATGATCAAGCAGCTAAATTTTCGCCGCAATATTATGGAATGACGTCCTCACCTATGAAAATGATAGCACCTCAATTTGCTCCTCAATTTGCTGCGGTGGGATCCTCGTCCGAGTTCGATTTCATGACGTTGATAATGCAGCGCGCGCGAATGTTGAAAGATCAACTTGAGTTATTTGAGCCGGTGTCACAGTGATATGTGTATCCCCGTGATATGTGTATCCCCGCACACATATCACTAGTGATATGTGTATCCCCTGTGGGGATACACAAAACACTGATACGCGCCTGGGCATTCAACGAA
>Ga0126338_10003885_pt1 | contig 10559 bp, 11 predicted proteins | sample OrbCmetagenome_2_FD_92529 | JGI IMG/M metagenome (GOLD analysis project Ga0126338, IMG submission 92529) | Coral microbial communities from Petempiche,Puerto Morelos, Mexico - Orbicella C C metagenome | ecosystem: Host-associated > Invertebrates > Cnidaria > Coral | place: Petempiche,Puerto...
AAAGCAAAAACCAGCGACAAAAATACAGAACCACATTTTTCTATTACATTGAAGACCACATGCAAAAATTCAGCTAATTTGGAGCAAGAAAAAAGAAAAGCAACCAAAATCGTCACTTATCCCGTTTTATGACTAGCTTCTTCATTTGGCTAATTTCTATTGTTAAAAACCTCTATTAAGTGGACACCAGACTGAATTGACAATGTGGCATTGGATTACGTCCTTGAAATAGTCTATTAAATGTACCTGTATTATCGTTGCTGTATGGAAAGGGCATTATTACAAACAAATTAAAGTTGGTAATGAAAGCTGATGAACTTGAACTCTGGATAGCTTCATTAATAACCTGGAACATTATTACAGTATAGGGGAACCATTGAATGTTCATTGTTAACAAACATTGCACAATTGTTATAAACCTTTATTAAATGGACACCCTCTATTAAGCGGACACTTGGGAAGGTCCCGAGGGTGTCCACTTGATAGAGGTTTCACTGTATTATTATTATTATTACTATTATGATAATCATAAACTAATCACAAGCTAACTAAGGTAAATTAGGCTAACCAGTGTACTTTGTTGGCTAACCATAATGCTATTAAATTTAATAAGCAAACCTGACTGTTATTCAGGTTAACTGTAATTGCTTTCTTACTCGTACTCTGTACAGATCTGACATTTAAGTCCTGGAATTTTGTGTACTACTAGCATTTTTCAAGAACTTTCTGTCATTGTTTACGGTCATTGTTTCTTTGCCTTTAGCAAGGAGAAAGGATGACTAAATCTGAGGTGCAAGAAATTCTTGATGATGCTGACATAAACAATGATGGGAAACTGGACTATAATGAGGTAAATATACAAAGCCCAGTTGGATGTATGTGCTGGAAGGTGACACACTATTTATAAAACCTAAAACCAGTCTTGGCACAGTCTGTTTAATGCTTAGAGCTAAATCTTTCCGTAAGTGACAATAAGAAGATATCAAAGACATTTGCATTGTCATCTTTAATACCACTGCCCTATGTTTTTAAAACCCAAAAAGGCAATGTTTCCCAAAGTGCCAATTGGAAACTAATAATGAATACTAGTCTTGCAGGTTGTAGCTTTGCATTTTTTATTGTATCTTTTAAAACCTTGTACATATACATGTAACTTAGTTTGATTTGCTGCATCGGAAAAATGAATGACATAACAGAGCCATTAAAAATGGTTGTGTTTCTTTAGTTTGCAGCCCTGCTTGTAAGTACAGCAGATGACTGTAAACAGAAAAGCTTAAAGAAACTGGCAAAAGCTGACGATGATACCACTTCTTCGTACACACCACAATCTTCTATTAATAAAAGACAAAGTATAAACAAGCAAAACATTCAGGAACCTGACAACCTGAAGGTACAAGTTAAAAGAATATTCTCATTCTAGGAGCTGAGGAACAAGACGACTTATCGGGGGTAGTGTGTAACAAAATAAGATGAACATTATGACAATCAGTTTCAATATGTTACTCGCATTTTCACAATCACAGACTGTTGGGACATCGTAAAGTGAAAGCATGCAATTCTGACTGGGCATATAATTTATTGACTTTGTGTTTGCTTGCATAATTTTCAATTAAATAAGAAAGAAGGAAGAAAAAGAAACCTAAATTTTCACATAACTCTTCCAGAAAAGTAAGCTATTAATAAAACTAGTAAATTTTTGTTGGACAATGTCATGCAAGACAGTGCCTTGTTGATAACTTGGAAAATATTGAACTGCCAATACTTTCAACAATCTGATTGGTTGATTTTAGTAATTGGGGTCCTGAATTAACTTAGGTGTGTAATAATTATATTACATGTAGCTAGTAATATATAGTCTGATATAGATCAGGCAATTACTTTGTTTTTGGTTTTGGTTTTACTACGGTTTGAGATAACTGAGTAGCCTAATTGCTAAGTAATTAGTTTGGTTTTATGACACTCAGTTGAAAACTGCTGCAGTATAATTAATTTTACAGTTCTAAGATTACATGTATAAATTGGTGGCCTAGTGGTAAAATTTGTGTCATGTTTTCTTTATCAGGATTGGTACCAAGGATGCAGTAAGGGTAGTTTCTTTATTGATGGAGATGGTATCATAACCAGCCATCAGTTCAAACTACATCTTACAAAGGATTCTGATGTCTTTGTAACTATCCAACCCACTGCTAATAAGAAAGGTATTGGTTTGGGGTGTTGACAAACATTATTGACTAGATGATATGTAGAAACCTCATTAATAATTCATCAAGTTTAAACAAAGGAAATCGTGACCATGACGGTGTTTGGATATCTGATCTTAATTAGCATAGATTTTTTACGATTTCATTTCTCTGTTGTCTGCTTAGTTTCAGTTTTGATTGAGAAGATACATCAAACACTCAAGACAGTGTTTGACCACATTTCCAAACACCTTGAAGTTCGTCAAGAATACTCTGCTCCAAGTCGTATTCTCAACTCTCTTCACGGTGTTCGGAAATGTGGTCAAACACAGTCCTTTTGTGTTTGATATATTACTTCATGTACCTGTGAATGTAAACCCCTGATCCCACTCTTCTGTGGTCAGCTAATGAATCTTTGAATGAGATTTACAGTACAACACCTTCAACTGGGACCATTGGAGAATTTTAAACCAATTACAGCTCGATTGTAAATGAATTACTCTGAATTTGTTTGTGATCTCGCCAGTCATGTTCCCACAGTATGATTGTAAGCCGTTGGAACAGACAATTTGATTGGCTGCTAAATGCGTTCAAGTCTCATCGACTTCAAATAGCACTGGCAACAAACAAACAACGAAAGTTTATTTTATTTGAAACCAGCACGCAGGAGATAACTCTTTATGTAGCCTTGATGTGTGAATCTCTTCAGAGCATTGAAATTTTTCAAGCTAAAAGCAATAATAATGTTATTGTGAGTCATGATTAATCATGACAATTGCTTTTAACTATGTGGATCACTTCATTCATTGTATGTTTCAATGGTTGTTCAGACATGGAAGTAGATGACTTGCTCATACTCATTACATCATTGTTGACCCAGTTGCAGATAAACTGAAAACCATGGACATGGCAGTATTCTGTGTGGATAAGAATTCAGAGCTGGTTACTTTTACAGAGTCTAAGCTAGGACCAGTAAGTTTTATATAATTTATATTTTGTTATATGAGTATGTTTTCACTGCCAGGCCATAAACACAGACCGGAACTGCAAGTTATAATAATTCTGTAAGTACTTTGCTTAAAAACAAATTACAAAATTTGAAAGAATTTACAACTTAAAAAGAAAAATAAATTTGTAACTTTAATTCAATTTGAGATTCTCAAAATGCAGCTAATGGAAGGCCAATAATGTTACAGTATGGAGGAATTCAGCCATTGACATTAGCAATGAAACACTGGACACTGCTGGCAATCGTAACATCAATTGCTCAACCTTGCCAATAGTTGCTTATAATTAATTTCCTCAATAAAGGTTTGCTCTCATTCAGAAATACAGTATATTGTTTATTCAAGTTAATTAATAAGACTTATGTACTCTTCTTCCATTGTTTTATTTTTGTGTTATGTTGCCTTTTTGCAGAAATATTGTTTTCATCATGAGTTGGGGAGAGGAACATACAGCTTAATTTCCTTCACAACTGGGTGTCGACTTTCTGTCAGGAAGTCCACACCAGGCAAAAAAGCCAACCTTACCACTGGCTCTGGAGAAAATATGAAGCTTAGCAAGATGTTTAGGTAATTTAACTTTTTTCATTGGTAATTTGTTTTATATATATTAAATTATGTTATATATTTGAAGCAGGTATGCAGACTCATTATTTGCAACATGTAATATGGAGCAAACTGAAAGATAATTTTCAGTCTGTACTGCGCACTCTCGAGAGTTTGTTTGCATTTTTTGTTTTGTTTCACGCAAGACATCACAAAATGTAAACATTTTGCAACTACTTACATGAAGTAACATCAAAGTTTCTAAACAACCACCATTATGGATGCAAAGTGGTTGAAGCTTTATGCTTCTTTCTTTCTCATATTACTTGATGAAACAACTTCACAGCTGTAAAAATCAATGAAGCTTTTGGAAAAAGAATTTGAAAGGCCTGAAAAGATAAGGTGTGTGGTTCATAACGAATAACATTGATTCGAATTCATCGAGTGAGACATTAAAATGTTCATAAACATAAGGGTGCTGAGACTGCACAGTACGGACTGGAAATCATCTTTAAGGAACAAAAGAAGGAGGAAGATTAAAAAGAATAACATATTTTATTGTATTTAATGGATCCAAAAAGTAATATGTTAGTAAAATGTAATTAATAACAGAAATTATGTTTTGGAATATTTTGTACACTTAGAAATTATAATACCTACAATTGAAATTGCACACACACACATACACTGTACAAAGTCTAGAAAATCATTAATTTGTATTACCGGTACATGAAACTGTAATGCCATGGAAAAAATAATAATTTTCCTAATTTTGGGATCTTTTGCATTTTGCAAAAATTCTATTTCCTCCTCTACATGTGGTCGACAATTTTGCAAAATATTTTTTACTTTGTTTTGCAGGGAAGCTCTAACTGATATCTTTGACCGTTGCGACCTTGATGGCAATGGATACTTAAGTCGGGAAGAATTTGACTTTTTTCAGATGAAATCTGGTGGTGAACAATGTGATGACGATGCATGGGAAATCATGAAAGGTAATTGCCAAAAAAAAAAAAACATTTTATAATGGATGAATCAAACTGCCTGTAGAAGATTGTCTGTAGGTGTTGAATGTTCAGGCCTTTCCTGAGACCTGTGTGTTTAGTCTGACTAAGACTGAACTTGTTACACACTGTTATTGTTTTTTAGATAATTTTGAAGTGAAAGACGATGAGATCACTCTGAAGGGATTCCTTGACCTGAACATGATGGAAGCTCAAGATGCTGATGGTGATCCCAATGACTTATGGCTGACTCTTGAAAACATGGGCTTCAACAAAGCTCTTGAGTTAGATCAGGTACAGTATACATATTTGTGGGATTAACTCAAACAATTTTGAAATGCAAAATTGCTGACTATTTTGTATGTGATGCTGATAATAGCCTCTTCCCCTTGGGATCCCCCTCCCCCCCCCCCCCCCCCCCCCCCCCCCAAAAATTGAAATTAATAATGGGCGATTCCAGAAAATATCCATACTCAACCACAGGCGCATGAACAGCTTGTACTATGCCTTCAGAATTCCAGTCCAAGAAACCACCAATCTCCCTCGGAATTCGAAGATGGTGCCGGCGGTATAGGTATGGATGTTCTATAGAATCACCCAGTAAGTCTACCATAAAAGCATTTTGATCTCAGGGCGTATTATCACCAATTTTTATGGAATATAAGGATATTATCAGGGTATGATGGATATAGATATTGCAGAGGAGGTAAATGCACATGTTGTACCAGGTTTATTTATTATTAGTATAAATCTACTAGCGTTCTATCACGAATGTCCCAGGGACATTACAGTATTAACTTTCAGTCAAACACAGTCAAGTAAAAAGTCGTAACAAATGATCTTCATCTTTAACTTTACAGTCATGTCCATTTTTGCTAGAGGTTTTCTCTAACAAGTGTAGGCCAACTTTACAAGTGAACTCAATCCTAGAGAACAGAAATGATGTCGTGGAGAAAGCTGTAGTGACTTCAGTACTTAATAACATCTCCAAAAAGGAGAATGTAAGAGGAATGAGAGATCTTATTTTGTACAAGTATGAGAGTGCCATAAGAGTGACACTGGTGCTACAGAATACGGTAAGACTGCTGTGACTACAACTGTATCTAAAGGTTCATCAGGATCTGTGATAGATATGACATATTTTTGTGTGGTGTACAAAAAGTACTCCTTCAGATTTGGGGATTTAATGTGGAAGAACATGAAAGTGATCACTGTACGACCTCCCTCCCCCGGCCCTTTCCACAGAGTGACCAGTTTATACATGTAGCAATGAGCAGCTCGTGGAGATGAGGCTCAATAGTTAACTATTATATTAGTCGACAATTTAAATGTATGCCTAGAGCCGTGTTCACTTGAGTGCTGAAAGTAATTGGTGTTTGCTTTCGTTTCGCAGAAGTCTATCACCCTAAGCGATTGGCTTTAAACAATTCACGCCACTTTTGTCATCCAATCAGAAGTAAAACCTAAACCAATCGTGACTCGCTCGCACGAGTATTCCCGCGTTTCATGCCAGCTAGTTGTAGCTAGTTATATTTGCTTTTAATTTTGATTGGTTCATTAGACTGTCTCTGTCCTTTGTGACTGGCCAGAGTGATTACTATGGGTTTTGCTTTTACGACAGTGCCTACACACACGCATGAAAAACAACGCTCTATAAAACTACAAACTGGTGTGGTTTGGCAGACGCGACAAGGGTGTATATTTGGCAAAGTTTGTATGTGTAGTTATAAAGTGACATATGTATTCCGTTCCCAGTCTCACAGTGATGTCGTTGTCAGAGTGGATTGCAGCAACAGTAAGAACTGTTTAAGCCACCGAGGTGACCTGGACTACACAATAAAGCTAGAGGCCAACAGCACAGGGGTAAATCGAATTATGTCAACTTTAGTCATTATTATTAGCAGTATATTATCTTTGCTGATCCTTTCTATTGTGTTCGTAATTTCTAGATTTTCAAGATACTAGTGTAATCATCCAAATTCCACCCCAAAGGCCATTTCCGAGTTACCTTGTGCCTCTGTTTCAAAACGAGTCTTCGTGCAAAACCTTTCATTTGAAAATGAACCTGTAGGCGGAACACATTTCCATATGAATGGTTTCGCACGAAGACTCGTTTTGAAACAGAGGCAAAAGGCAACTCGGAAGTTAATCGTCATTTACTTTTTGTCCTCAGTTCGCTCTATTTGAATGTGCCTCACAGTGGTCAGAATAAGAAGCTTTCTTAGGTCCGTATATGGTCCCTGATTAGTAAGAGTAAACTGTGAGAAACAATCCACATGAACATTACGTTGTTTTTCTTTTGCAGGTTGTTCACCATTTTGTACCTCAGGACGCACGGAGGGAGTGGGGTGTGAAGCACTCCTTGACAATCGAACAGTGATATTCTTTGTGTGCTTTCAGTTTCCATACTCAGTTTACACAATGTACAAATGTAAATTATACAAAAAATGCTGCGATATCATAACATTAAAGTGTAGATCAATCCTCTATCAGAATCCGTGTGATGAAATAGCGCCATTCCACTGCTACGAGTGCTGCAAAATAATATTAAATAACCAAAGTATTTATGCGTGAGCGAGCACTTCTTAAACAGGCTGTTGTAAGACTTGTAATTAATGTCTTGTGCGCAAACTGACGGGAAATGTACAATCATATTTCCAGTTTTAGTGTATTTTATACACCTGCTCACATTTGAACGAACAAGCAGAAAATAAGAAACTAAATAAACTGTAAAGCAGTGAACGAAGATCCTGCTTGATTGAACGTTGGATCTCACAGGAGATCTAATCAGCCAAACTTGAAAAGTAAAACAATGAGAAGTCAAAGACTACTGCAAGGCTGACACAACGTCGTATATTTAACACAATATTTCGGTTGGTCAGACCAGCCTTCTTCAGGTTCAGATGTTACTAAATTACAAACGAAATTATAATATTATATAGTAGTTGGTTGAGCAGAAAATGCCGACCCCATCTTGGACTTGCCACAAGTCGACCTTTGCGGCGACACGGCGAAACCAAGAACTAGGAAAGGTGTTTTAGAAAGTCTAACCCTATCTATCCTAGTTTCCCAATGTGCCGTATATACTGTGGATACTGATAGTACCATTTCACCCTTCCATTGTAATTTTATTGTGAGAGTTCGTAAGAGTTTGCCAGAATCCATAGAAAGTATTTTCTCTTCCGCATAATCGGTCTTAATTGTCTAAATTTACCACTCAATTGAAATCCCTCAGTTTTCAAAGTTAAATATGTTAAAAAATACCATTGATATGAATCTAGACATGACAACCACTCATCAGTTTCACAGCTGGGTTCAGGCAAAAGTAACAGCCTAATTTTAGTCGATTGACCAAATTTAAAGCATGAAAGTCATAAGACTATCGCAAGCCAATAGAAATCCACTACGCACTGTTGAGTAAAATAATTGTGGTGTTGCTTCATACTTAGTATGTAACCTAGAATTAGGATCTAGTTCACATCAGAATCATTCTAGCAAGAGTGCAATATAATAGCTATCTATTAGTATCGTTTTTCAAGTTACCAACATTAGCATGCTATGCCGTTAACCGCGGGTCAGTTACACTCTGTTACTGCATGCTATGCAAAGCTATCCGTACTGCGTTTAGATTACCAGCGAATATTTGACACTTTTACGAGCCTTTTGAGCCTTGTATATAGTTTCTTGGCAGTGTCACCCATCTTATGAGTTCTTTACTCATTCCTACTATATCCGTACTACTTCATACCTAACACACCCCTCACTACTCATCTCATCTCTAAACATTACACATATCACCTTGGGTTTGGCCTGTAGTTTTATCTTAGTTTATTTCGAAGATTGTAATTAGAATGAATCACTTTCTGTGTTGCTTGTATGTGTAGCATGTAAAAGAAACTGCCTGATCCCAAACACGTGGTTTTGGACTGAGTCAGTCTGTATTTACAGTAGTGATTTAGATGGCACGTTAGTGTTTTTTAAGTAACTTGAGCTGAATAGACCCCGTATTACAAGTGAATATATGAAAAATCGTATATTTGAACTGCGGAGAAAGATATGACGATATGATTGATCATCGCAACTTAAGCAGTTGTGAAATTAAAGCCTGAAAAAAATTCAGGCCTGAACAGGAAGGAACCCATGACCTCTGCGATACCGGTGCAGTGCTCTACCAACTGAGCTATCAAGTCAACTGGCAGCTGGTCGCATTGTGAGTTCGTAATATACCTGTAGATGGCGAAGGATACAAATGACTATTTGAAAGATCATATATTTGAACTGCGGAGAAAGATATGAAGACAAAGTGACCAGATCCCAGTTGACTTGATAGCTCAGTTGGTAGAGCACTGCACGGTATCGCAGAGGTCATGGGTTCGAATCCTGTTCAAGCCTGAATTTTTTCATTGGTCTGGTCCGGTCTAATAGCGCGGGCTCCTCTCCCGAATAGCGACTGATAATCGAACCTATTCCATTTTTACCCAGATTGGCATTCCCCAGGGCATCCCCTACCATTTCAAAGGGGAGTCCCCCGCGGGCCCCTACGACCCTACCTCGGCTCTGATTTGATATTTAGGCAAAATAAACAAAACTGAAAGACAGTTTTTGAGCTATTTATTGTAACCTACGAGCAGGCTATATAGTGTCTGGGTTTTAATTTGCACCCAAGCGCATGGCTTTTGGCTTTTCGCTTTGGTGCGCTTGTATGTATAATTTCGCCAGTGGAGTAAATTTTTGCCAAGAACATTTTTGCGGTAGCTTTTTTTTTTTTCGGGAATTCTTTTTTTGTGGAACGTGGGAAAAAAAAAATAAACGAAAAAATCGCAAAAAGTGGGCCCAAAAAATCAGAGCCCGCCAAAATTTCGTGCCATTTCGCGAGTCATCTCGTTGACCGTACACAACGTTCTTTTTGTGCAACTGCTGATCGTCAAATGAGCTCACCGGAGCCTGAGCAAAGAGCAAACTACGACGACGATGTGGTTGATGTAATGTGTGCATGTGCTGAAGCAAAATAACTTTTCTTTCGTGGCGAGAACAGTGTTAATTGCAGAGACGGGAGGTTAAACTACTGTTTTGTGTGAAAATACATTACGGCTTTCTTAAACAGCCATGTGAAATGATTTACACGCCTCCATCATCAGGTAGGCTTATAATTTAGCTATGCATGTTGGGTTATTTGATTGTTATGTTTAAATGTAGCGCTTGTAAACAAGTCCAAAACAGAGAATAACGTTCTAAAGCTCTGATAAAACTTTCTTGCTGAGTTAAGATAAAAGAAATATATTTATTTCTTAGCCTAACCCCACATTTAACATTGTCCTGTATAAGATTAAGCGTAAAGCTATTTTAAAGTTCGACATCATAACGAACTGTCCAAGATAAACATGTGAACATGTTCAAGTTTATACTGGTAGCTGAGCGTCAGAAGGGTGCAACTGAGTCGTTTCCAGTTGTAATCATCAAGATATTGAATTAAGGAAGTAATGTGCAATTAAGTTGTGGAAAATAGTCAGAGATACTTAATTCACATAAATCTACTTGTGAACAAGAACATTACGTCATTATCTTTTGTACACAGTGCGCGAATTTTTTGGAGACAGTGGTTTTGTTTAACAAGGGACTCTTGTTTTGACTGTACCTATACATGTTTGTCTGGACCGTAGTGGTGAAGATGTACAAGGTCATGTAAACAAAGAACTCTTGAAAAATAAATGAACAAAACTTTGGTTCATCAGTGCATTTAAGGTAATTCCTCTGAAATAAAAGTGACGATAGATTTTTGTTCAAACTTTGTCCACTGAATATTTGTCATATGATAGCTTCAATTT
>Ga0126338_10003886_pt1 | contig 10559 bp, 6 predicted proteins | sample OrbCmetagenome_2_FD_92529 | JGI IMG/M metagenome (GOLD analysis project Ga0126338, IMG submission 92529) | Coral microbial communities from Petempiche,Puerto Morelos, Mexico - Orbicella C C metagenome | ecosystem: Host-associated > Invertebrates > Cnidaria > Coral | place: Petempiche,Puerto...
CCATTTTACCACCGTTTTTGCACCAAAACTGATAACGTTGTTTTTCGATTTGCGACGTCGGAATGTCGTCGATATCTAAACCTGACCATTGTGCGGAAAGGCCTAGCCTAGTACTACTATCTGTTTATCAAGAATATCTGATGACGTTTCAACTGATGACGTCACAAGTGGTACAAAGAGCACGACCATTAATTACCTAAGCGCGACCATTATATGCGTAGTTGGTGTTCAAAGGGTTAAAAGACCAGATTCAACTTTCGTTGGTTAAGTGAAATGTCAATTTAGATACTTCATGTTTTGGATGGGCTTATAAAAGGAGGGGCTTATATCCTGGGGGGTGGGGGGTGGGGGTGCTTATAAGCGGAATTTAAAAAAACCGTTTCCAACGGGTCATCAGTCTTTCCCGGCCAGCAAAAGATTAGCACCTTTCCAGAACTCCTCCGTTGGGCGCCTCTCATGGTAATCACTGTTGATCTCGATTTCGCTTCCCCAAAATCAGTATACTAACGTAACAAAATTAACAGTTAAGCTTGCAGTGTACCTAGTAATACCAGCTTGTGACAAACATTGTAAGACAAATGTAAATACTTCAGTTTATTTTATTGTACCTTACCACAATGAACAATAACCTTTTTCATAACAATATAAAAATCTGTGGATATTTAGAGACAACTTCAATAATATAGAGTAGGTGATGTGACTGAAATGCTACAATAACTCTCTATTCACGTCCCAAACTCCTCTGGGGGAAGGTACCAGAGTAGAATGCAATATGCTTGAGTGATTTAAGTATCAAAGTGAACGCTATACCCATTGTGAAAACTCCCATGTTTGATATATATAGTGTAATAAATAGCTAAAAAGACAACCTTAGACCATATCACATTTTGATCATATCACGAGATGATAAATTATTAGAAAACGCAAGGAAAACGCAATAAACGTAGACAGTGTTATACTGGGGGACATCTCCCCTACCTATTGGCACTTGTTGAACAGTAAGTAAAAATAATTCAAAACTTCGCGTAAAAAAAATTCTTTAGCTTTAGATCTAATATTTTATCAAGACTCAAACCAAAGCCGGACACGAGCCAGTAATAAATTATTTTGCTGCAAGAACAGCCGATTTCAAAACGAACAGGTTCAAAACTGCAAGCTTCACACCTGTAGACTTACCCCAATATTATTTGGACCAATCCATGGACTTAATCAGGACTGGATATTACAATTATCTTTTTATATAGCCTTTTGATAACATGTGCCGGACTAACGACTTCTCCGAGCCAAAACCTGAGGCTTTTGACCCTTGGCACATCGCGTATTGACGATCCACAAGTTTAGGATCGCAGATTACGGGATGATAAACATGAACAAGACCAGGATCTGCCGCGCGGAAAACACTGATCTCCTCATGTTTAACAAACTTTTCGTACAAGTCCACATCTTCCAGTCCCCATCCTTGAATTGTTGTGTCAAATCCCCCGGCAGAGCGTAGATCGTGATTATAAACTGCGACTATACCAAAAGCATAAGCTCTCCAAAAACCAGCGTCCTTGTTCACCGTAAACTGGGTGTCGGGTTCCGTATGGTTAGGGTACGTTATCTCTGAATCGAACTGACTAAAGACCATAGGATAATAAACTTGCTGACCGAGGACCGTGTTCATACGGGCCCGATAAAGGAACTCGGCGTTAAAAACCAAATCGACGTCGCAAAAGAACAGCAAAGCTTGCCTCTCAAACTGATTTGCTCCAAGGGAAAGAGCCAGGCCCCGTGAAAAGTCTCCAATAGCTTCAAGCCACAACAAATCCGCTTCGGGGTATTTGGTCTCATAGGCCTTCATTACAGTTTTATGTTCGTGAGGAGGAGAGACAGAAGGGAAATAAACCACGAGAAGTTTAACGTTCTCGCGTTTTTTGAGACAAATGTCCTCGAAATTCTCCATGAATCGGCGAAATGTTCCAATGCGACCTGTCAAAGGAAGAATGAAATGCACCGTGGGGACCTCTTTTACAAGGGGCTCAGCGCGGTAGACCATGTTACCAAAGGGCAATTGTAAGAAGGCATGATGACGTACATGCACGGTCATGCGCCTGCGGTTGTGCCCTATGTGTCGGTGATACTTCATGAGCATGTCCATGACGTACTGAGCACCGTAAAGTGGATGCACTCGCATGTAACCATGATTGAGTTTCTTGAACTCGAGACTGCGATGAAGAACTCGCTTCGCCTCTTCATTTATCAGTCCCATTGTCTGCCCTAGCACGTGATTAAGCCCGTCTTTCCACGGGTCTCGCATACCCGTCTCTGGAGGTTGAAGCGTAGCTTCGGAGTAATACTTCTGCGCGGTGAACATGTCCCACGGCTCGGAGTACTTTGCGCTGAGCTGATGATGAAAATCTCGCGCGCCCTGCAGGTTTGTTTTCTCCTCAGTTGAAAGTGAGCTTATAGTAGCGTTCAGCAGTCGATCCATGTTCTTGAGGACTCTCTGGAGTTTGATTGCTTGGTGCTGAAGATCTTGAATGCGCATGGTCATGAAGTGTGATTGGAGGCGGTACATGTAGGAGGGCTGTTTTACCGGGTGCAAAGTGATGGCTTTACGGACAGACTTGGTGTCCAGGTTCCCGTGGAACGCTTGTGTTTTGCTCTGATTGTGGTAGAATAGAGCTTGCATCTATGAAAAAAGAAAGCAAGTTCATATTAGAGCACAACCATTAAAGTTTCCACAGGATTAACCTGCCATTTAAGCAAAACCCTTGCAGTACAACATACAATAAGTTTAGTCGCCGTTTCTGATCTTAAAAGTCGACTTTTCGATCGTCAACCCTTTTTCTGAACGTGCACTGAATGGAGAGTGAATGAAATCCGCGCTTCTTTCTTAGTGTCAATTCGTGCTTTGCAACGTTTGGAAAGTGGATACAAACCAATTTGATTGGATGGCGCGCGGAATGGCCCAGTTACACTTATGATGATTCTTTGGCAAACTTCATCAGAACAGCATTCGAACTTTTTATCTCTAAGAAGGGGTTATTTTTTCACAATCTCGCGTTTGCCATTCGCGTTGAAAAAATCAGAAAAACTTCTGGTCCGTAGGGTAGGGGAAACGGTACAAACCAATTTAATTGGATGGTGCTAGGAGTGGCCGTTACACCTATAAAGAATTTCACATTCTTTGGCTTCCAGCCGCTTTGCAAAAATCAGAAAGAAAACTTCTGGGCCGCGAGGTAGGGTTTGAACCATGCAAGCGCGACATTGGTCATCCATGCATAACTGAAATGAATATACATTACAGCGTCAGAAAAGCAACAACTAATAAATTACTCGGCTTAATATAGTCCTGAAGTGGGTTTACGAACGGCCAGTGGCGAAAACGGAATCGCAACACGAAGCTTCACTTTAATCAGGGTTTTTTTTAACTGGTGCTGTTTAATCGGCACCACTGAGATGATGAAAGAATTGTTACGTGATATCGTGACCACTGGATCAAGCAGATAAAGTTCGATAAAGCTGCTATTGAAAAGTAAGTCTACGCATCTGATGATATTGCGAGGCTGTTGGCACAAACTGAGGACAAAGCGTACTTAGAACGTACCACACTGTAACTTGAGAAAGGGAATTAAGCTTCTGTTTTGGTCCATTTGAAACCTTTTGAAAAGCTTGACTTATAAACATTCGCATTCACTCCTTTAACAATTTTAAACCCTCAGTAGTGACGCACTCATCACGCATGACACAATTTACAACTTAAAATTCCTCGTGATCACGAGAAGGTTTTCCTTTTAATAGGTACAAATTCATAGCGACATTTTTCATTTTATTCCCTTAGGATTTTACAATTATTGTCCAGTGGAGTTGCTTGCTGAAATAAAGAATCGAAGGACCTTTTGATTAATGTTAAAGTATTGTTATGTTAACATAATATATTTTCAAATCTTGGTGACAATCATTTCATGGAAAGATGATAGACTTCCTTAATATCACTTCCAGTATAAAGTCCTTTGTGATAAGTCTCATATACTTTGACTACTTTGAATGTTAATGCAACTGAAAATTTCAAAAAATGACAATTTTAAAAAGGTTGGCAATTTACTTAATTCAAATCCATGTATTTTATAGATTTCTAACACAAAATTAATTCTATGGATGGTACAATGCATAATTAAACGTCCATATGTAAATATATATGACTATAATGACAATCAGTCTTTTCTTGTTCCAAAGAGTTTTTTGTCAATTCACAAAATTCAACCACTAACTTAACAGGACATTAAGCTTAGCCTTTTTGCAGCACCAAAATTACCACCTAACACATTGTAAAATTTTATTCCTATATTCCTCAACAAAAATATTACATCTGGCTAAACAAATATTTTTCTCAACATTTAAACAGGAAAAGATTCTTTGCTTTCAATAATATCACCTTGTTTCCATGATTGAAGGGCATAACAAGAACTATTGACTCTTCCCAAAAACCATTCCATTTAAATTTTAAGTTCCCATTTAAAGGGAACACACAAATGACATTATCTGTGATTTACATTTTGCTAGCACACTAAAACAATATCAAAAAGGAGAAAAATAAACAATTTCTTGAGAAAGCTGGCAGGTGAACAGCTGGGAAAATATTAAAATTTTAGCTTTTAAATATTCTGCCCACATAACCAGCCAAGGAAAAACAGTTCACTTTATTGTATGGAACCAAAGTTTTTCCAGCTTTCATCAACATAAGTTTATTTGTTTGCAGCCTCAACAAAACCTTCCAGTTGTCAAAATTTTTCATCCCATAAAACTTAAAAGAAATATCTGTTAGCAATAGTGTTTTGTACAAGTAAGTTTAACCATTTATGGAAAAAAATGATTGTACATGATTGCTACAGCTAGCCATAGTTAGTGCCATGGAGTATTAGGACATTCAACAAGATCAAACTTAACCTCGTTTCATTGCACTATATTATAAATTCTAGAGAGTCCAGTCATTCAAACAAAGAATGATTTCACCTCAGTTTGGGCAAAAAGTATAGCTATCTTGTTGTTTTGAGGTAATACAGAGCAGGGCCTGTGCAAGAATTACTGCTCAAGCATTCATGACAACTTAAAATCATTGATGTTCAACTGGAGTAAACTTGGAAAAATGATATATCAAAAATAAATTTGTGACATTTGATAGAGCTTTCAAGGTAAACTCACATAGGAATAGGTATTTTACCCTAAGTAGTACAAGGCATTTTCAAGTGCCCATGGGAGGGTACCTAACAGCCCCACTATCCCAATAGCACCGTCTTTCCATCCTGCCATCTTACAAACTTCTGCTAGCTCAAAGTAGTATTTGTCCCATTATTACAGAGGATAGTTGTATGAAATATATGCAGTACGCATCTAATAACAGTGGTGTATTAAGACTGCTCATTGGAAGGCGAATGGGCCCACCTTCAACATCAAAAGAGGCTAACATTTCAGAAGCAAGGCAAGTGGTATTCACAGGCAAGCAAATCTCTTTGAGCTGAACTTCAATGTAAGAAAATATTTCCTCAGGATATTCAAGTGAGGAAAACAAAAACGTTCTCATAGCAGATCAATTTGTCTAGTGTGTGGCCCGTAATAATTATCAAAAAACCCTTCCCCCCACCCCACCACTTTGAAGCAAGAAGGGAACCATCTTCACTTCTCTCTCCTACTCACTTAGTGAAGATGACAAGGCACAGAAAGGTTTAAGGCACATTTTCAAAATTCAGCCAAATCTAAACCGATATATTGCAAATTCACAACAGGCTAGACTTGCTGGGTGGGAGGTGTTCCCATACATAGGCCATGCAGACAAGTCTAGATTGGAACAGGGATTTTACCATCTATTACTGATGAAGTCCTGACATGCAATTTCAGCTTTGCCCTTGAAGAGGTAAGTTAACCGTTTCAGTTCAATTTTCAGATGATCGTTAAGCATTTTCACAAAATTCAGATGGCTAGGATGGACTACCAAATTATAATGCACAAAACTGTGTATATGAAAGAATAAAAATAATGAATAATCTGTCAGAGAAAGTTAAATATTGAAAGAGCAAATTTATGAGATGAATATTCTAAAAAAAAAAAACAGTTTACAGGAATAAAGCCTAAAAATGACAATAATTCAATTCAAATCTCATCCTGCATCAACTGAACACTCATAACACTGTAAAACAATAAGTTGAAATAACATTGGGATGTTTGATCCAGACTCCTGGTGACCGACTCCTAGGCACCAAACGATAATCACCAACATACCAAAAACCCATAGCGACATGAACTTAAATATAAAATTAATTATAGAATAGTTATGACTTTAAAAAGGCTAAACCTACCTCAAAAGACCAAGTGCACGGAATCCCAACAAAACGTTTGATACATCGTCCAACTTCGACGTCTTCGTGGGACGTGAGCAGATTTTTCAGACAATATTCTATGTGAGGTACAACCTTCTTTAAAACGCTCCGGCTCATTATCACTCCAGGGCCACCCATACAGAAATTATCTCCCCAGCCCAGGCCTAATAAGCCCTTTTCGTCCTTCGCTCCCGTGCCAGCTTGGCCGAGGTAAATGTCTTGAGAACTATTCAAGGAGTGAAGGAAACTCGCGAGTTTCTCAGTTCTAATGTAAACATCATCGTCGGAACGCATAAACCAGTCGAACTGCTCGATGTAGTTGTCGTGCATGTACTTCAACATCATCATGGACTTTCTCTGAGGAGGGTACGAATCGTCCACTCCCGGTAAACTAACCACGGGAAGCTCCATCTTCTTTTGGGACATGCCGCTGGAGAAAAATTCCAGCTTCCCTGGGACGCTTCTGCCCCAAGTATCATACACCGCTTTCGCTCGCGAGTCTAGGAATTTTTCCGCCGTCATGACGCCAATGAAAATAAGATGCCGAGAGCTAAGCTCTTTAGCCATCGTTTTGGGCCGCACGTCTCTCACGAAGTTCATATGGCATCGCCTGGACTGGACAGGCAAGAGATTTTGCCGCAGGAACAAAGCCACCGTGAAGCCAAAAATCAAACCACCAAACATCGTCACAACGCCACGGATACTCATATGTCTTGGTTTCATGGCGAATAAAAATGAAAACGCCAAAAAATCCTTTAAAGATATATCGATAGACTGGTAGTTACGACCGTAGGTACCAAGCGTCCTTTTTTTCGGAGACCGCTAATGATTTTGAGAAGCCCACTAAATTACCGTCGGCCATGTTTACGATCGCCCTTACGTCACACCATACACGTGCGAAATTCGTGAATGCTTGGTTCCGCTTTCGGTCGCCGAGGAAACTTTGGCGCTATCTGTTATCCTACTTGGGCTCTATACTTTCCCTCATTTCACCCACGCGGATGGTCCGATAAGCTGCTCTCTTTCTTGTAGTTTCTTGACTCCAGTCAAGTTTCGTGAGACATAAATAAATCATTTCGAGCCCTCTGATTGGCTGGGAATATTGTTTCACCGGCAACCACAACAAAAGAACCGACTTAGTTAGGTTTTAGCACGCTTGAGTGGACTTCAGTGCTTCACACTCTGGTTAAATCGTCAACCATGACTGATGCTCATCAGAGGAGAAAAAAAAAACACACACACACACACAACGCAAAACACAAACCAAAATCACCCAAAGAGTATTAGGTTCATCAGACGAAACGTTAACATGTCAGAGGGAAAAATAACTTTCCTGTGCTAAAATTATAATCTGTCAGGATTTAGTTTGATATTTGCAAAAATAATTAAAACTCTGATTTATAGCTGTGTGAACTCACGAGCAAGTTAACAGCTCGCTGTCAATATAGTGTTTTCAAAAGTGTATCAATCTGCGATTTTTCCATAAACATGAACCCCAATAGTCAGTTACGTTTTTACATACACAGTCCGTTTTCGTTTTACTAGTTTCTTTTTAATGGGGAACCGCATCTTTTGGACATACTTCATCAAGGTGTGATTTTCGTTGGGTAGTGATTGTGTTATGACAAAAATGTTCACTTATGTTAACTTGCAAACAAACCTAATCAAACAAGAGAGCGATTTTGAAAGGCTCTTATCTGGGGATTTGAACTCGTTGCCAGTCAGGTGTCAATAGTAAACAGTGGATAGTCAATGCATTCTTTACGCTTGCTTTAACTTGCGGAGAGAAAAGTCGTTGACGATTGTCTTACCACTTTCAGACCAATTGTTAGCAAGGAATGGACCTAAACCAACGTACGGCTGGAAGAATCCTTTCAAAAGATTCAGGGCTCGGAAGAACAAAGTGGTCCACGGGGCGGGGGGGCGGACGGGCCGGTGATGAGATCCGAGTTAACCGGCTGGATTCATCTAAGAACGTATATCTCAAGGACATTTTTTTCCGAGATATTTTCGTATTTGGTGATATATTTTTCATTGCCCCTTGATATTTTCAGGTCTCGCGTCATTTTCGCATCTGACAATAAGTCTTATCCTCAAATATTTTTCTTTCCTCGGAATAGAAAAAAACTTGAAATCCGGGCTCGAGATACGATATCTTGGAGCGAAAAAAAAAAAAAACATCAAGATGCTTTTAAACCTCTTGGGAAACAAACCCATTAGGATCACTTCTCCTAAGTGCCGAGTACCTCTCGATAGTTTTCACTTTCCTTTTATACCAACCATTCCTTAGTCAAATCATTGTACTTGGAACGTTTAGTAAGCAAACACTGATCGCTCAAAAGCGTTTGTCACCACTTTTACAGCTCATGGTGTGAAATTTTGTCATTTTGCGAGGACCACATGACAGATCACCCTACAGTCAAATTCAAGAGCATTAAAATTGTTTTTATATTTAGACTCTCAATCATTTCTGATATCCGATGGTTCACTGCTACTTCACAAATCAGATACATTAAGATAAACGGGTCACTAGTGGCTTTATCGTGGCACTACGTGCGTCCTTATGTCTCTTAGAATTGGTGTGTAGAAGATGTGTCCTGTTCTTCATAGAGAGTGACCCCACTTGTTTCTTGTCAAGTGGGAGGCGCAGTGGCCTCATAGTTAGTCCGCTCGTTCCCGGAGTGAGCGGTCCGGGTTCGAGCCCTGGTCGGGGACATTGTGTTATGTTCTTGGGCAAGACACTTAACTCTCATAGTGCCTCTCTCCACCCCGGAGCTGCGATGGGCTAGCATCCCATCTAGGGGGAGTAGAAATACTCCTAGCCGCTTCATGCTACAGAAACCGGGATAAGCTCCGGCAGCTCAGTGAGCCATTCGGTTCCAAGGCTTCACTTTTTATGGGACACTTAAGAACCGCATGGGGTAGTCCCTCTTTCAGGCTGGAGGTGTGTAACAGCCAAGGGATTTTGAAAGTAAGTATGATGTAAAAAGGGATAAGGTAGACAGCCCTTTAGGTATTTAAAAGGCCATTTCAAAATATCTTGAACAAACCCACCTTACCTCACGGCCTAATCATCAAACTCTTTTTAAGGATTCAGTTCAGTTAGGTTATTAGAAAGTTACATTTTCTGTAAGATATGTTATGTATAAAGGTGTCACGAACTGCGAAGTTCATTTCTTTGGTGTTTCGTACTTCTAGTCAGAGTTTAATGATGGTTTTGCTAAATGGTATGTTTACTGTTCACATTGCGAATTTTTGAGTAACCTTGACCGTGCTTGCCATGCGTAAGACCGGTGCAGGTTGGTACTTGAACATGTTGAACAACAATGCCATGACTAACAATTGAGAGGGATTTTTTAGACAATTGCCTTTGTTTAACCAAAATATCAGGATTACTACCAAGATTTGCTTCATGTAGTTTATTAGTATAAAGTGAGTATGATAAGTGACCAGAAGATCGAGTTTAACTGTTATGGATATTCAGCGTTGCAAATCACTTCTTTCTATCTTGTACTCAGTTGCTAAACAAGGCAGGCAAGGTTGTGGCACCAGTCATACTTCATAGAAGTCACAATGAACTAGGCATACCTTAAACTAAATACTAAGGTATCTCCCTTAACATAATTATTTTTAGTCGTTTTCAAACATTTTTAGCTCCTTAATTTAATTTGACCCTATGTTTTTAAATGCAGAACCCTTTGGTTACCTGGCTTACCCAAAATAAAGTTTTTGTTTTTCCGGCTTCATACCACCCATGACCCTCCGGGTAGAGCCTCTTGTACATCGCGCTGCTCGCATTTGTCCCGGGCATTCGTCAAGCCTTGAAATACGTGCAGAGAATTAAAACCAATCAAGCATTTTGTCATCTTTTTAATAACGTTATGTATTTTAATTTTTTTTGTCTCTGGTACCTAACGAGCGAGTACAGCCTGAACGCTTCCGCACGCACTCAGTGTTACCCATGGGTGTCTTCAAATTGCCGTAGTCCTCCATGGCCTAAAAAGCACTGTTGTAAAACGGAGAAAAGTTTCTTCTTTACAGACACCTTTGAGTGACATGGCAAATGACTTAATACACAGCTCCGGTGTCACAGTGATATGTGTATCCCCGTGATATGTGTATCCCCGCACACATATCACTAGTGATATGTGTATCCCCCGTGGGGATACACAAAACACTGATACGCGCCTGGACATTCAA
>Ga0126338_10003887_pt1 | contig 10559 bp, 2 predicted proteins | sample OrbCmetagenome_2_FD_92529 | JGI IMG/M metagenome (GOLD analysis project Ga0126338, IMG submission 92529) | Coral microbial communities from Petempiche,Puerto Morelos, Mexico - Orbicella C C metagenome | ecosystem: Host-associated > Invertebrates > Cnidaria > Coral | place: Petempiche,Puerto...
ACGCAAAACTCAAAGAAGGAGTGGTGACAACAAATCAAGACAGCGAGACCTGTAAAATTCAACTAACATTCTGCAGGCATCTTTTTGAGGGACTTAATTTGCTGCCCCTAGAACTTTACAAAATTCCAACAGTACTAAATTTGAATTAAATACCTCTTGTGTCAAAGTAGCAATGACCTCTTGAGCATCAGCAAGCTGCTGTTGAAGGTAATCTTTCTCACTTTGTGCTCGTTCACGATCTCTCCTCTCAATTGAGAAATCTTCCTTGTACACTTGTATCTACACAACCACAGTTTAAAATCTGCTTAGTATTACCAATAATAGTCACACATAGTAGGTTATTATAAATAACACTGACTTTGTTAGGTTTGAGATGTCAGTGTTTTTTATTTGTCCTAGAATGATAAGGTAGCTAGATACTTGCAGTCTTCCAGTATGAAAGGAGGCCGAAATTTTTAGTTAGAAAAAGGGACAAGGTAATTAGTTACGGGCAGTTGTGTTATTATAGGCTCATCATACGAACTTCGAAAACAAAAAGGTTAATGGCCATAGGATCATATTGTTGAAGCAATGAACCATTGTTAAATAATCAGAACCATATGGTGATGTTTTTTAACATACCTGTTGTTTAAATACTTCATAATCATCCACATCTAATAATGATGAGCTGCTTGTAGAATCACCATGTCTTTGGTACAGCTCGTTCAGTGTGGTCGCAAGCCTAGTAACCTCAGATCCTAGGGCAAGTACTTGTGTTTCTGAATCTGCAAGCTTTTCCTTAGTTAAGTCCAGTTCTTCCTGAAGAAGTTGACATTCAGTTTCATGTTTTATCTTTAGAGTGTCATAATCTTCTTTCCACTTTTTGTTGACCTCCATAACCTTCAGAACCAAAATTAATACATTTAGGTTCACAGTCAATTTAGCACTTAGTCATGCATTTAAAATCACTACTTCTACCAGAACTTTCTAGGGAAACATGTTGAAGAAGTAAACGAGTAGTAAATGAAGGATTTTCATGAGGAGAAATACCTGATAGGTGTAATAAAGTGTTACTTGAGACTGAATCTTTCTTTAGCTAATCATGCAAGCTTGGGCAAGTAACAGTTCTGCATACTCAGCATAATGATTGTTGTGGTTATTGATATTCAAATTGCAGTCAAGAATGCCAAAACTTTGTAATATTCTATTCACAACCACCTAATCGCATGCATCACTAAATAGATTTTCAACATAAGAGGGAAGATTCTAGTTTAAAATTCCATAAAATAGGGGTGGGGGAATTCTGTAAGAACTTGTACTAATTTTGGCCCTGACAGACATGATAAACAAGGTCCCAAAAATAGTGTGCACACTTGTTTAGTACACTGTTGGATTTTACCAGTAATGTGAAAACTGCAAAATGCTGTCGTGGTCTTGTCATGCCAGGCTGTTCCCTATGCAGTCATCCTAATTTAAACGTCACGCTATGTTTACAAAATGGTGCCAATTATCCAATGGAACCCTTTTAATCTGACTTCTAGTGAGGCAGTCCATAACCTCTGCTCTCAAACCGGTTGCAATACTAAACTGGTCGTATTAGGCGCGTATTTAATGATGGATCCAGTGCAATCTTATAAGGGTAACCAGTCATTTAGCCCCCACGATTAGCCCCTAACCGTTTAAAGAAGTCGAAAACACTCTGTCTGCCTATTTTAAGCATGAATATGAGGGCTAACTAATCGACTTCTGATTGGGGCTAAACGGCTAGAGACTAATCGACTTGGGGGTAACCCTTAAACATGGCAACCATGTGGTAAATAATGATTAAAGAAAGATTAAAGATTAAAAGATACAAAATTGTTTGACTTGATTTGATCAACGATTATTCTAACTTCTAACCTGACATCTAAAATTCTTTAGAAAGGATACAATCACGTACAAGTACATCAAAGATTTTTTAAGAATCTGCTCATTGACAGAAAGTGAAAAGACAACGAAATGCAAGCAATTTATCCAAACTTTGGTTTCCGTAAACAGTTACGAACAACCGTCACGCAAGAAATTTATGTGGGGCAATACGAAAAAGTTTTTAAAGTTTTGTGTTACCTCATTCAGTTGCCACTCTAAACATTCTCCGCCACCTTCACCGGCAGGTCTTGAAATGTCCCTTGGAAGTGACTGCTCCTGAGAAATGATTGACAATTTTCTATCAACATAACGTTTACCCAAACATTGCCTGCGATTCAGTAACCATTTTGGATTTTTTCTCGTCTGTTGTTTCACACCTAGATGTCACACCTTGTCGAGAAAATTCGAAAACTTAATCTGCTTTTGTAGATTAGATAAGCTTCCTGTAGCAGTGACCGAAAAAAGTTTAACTTATGCTTTCTATCCCATGAAGATGAAATGCGTCGAGTCTTTTCACAACGAAATGTCAACAATGAAAACGGTTGAAAACGTTTATTACCACAACAAGAAACACGTTGAAACCCGTCCTTGATACATTAAACTAACGACAAAAAACCGTTGAAATAAATTTTGAAGCGCTCATTTAAATTACATTTTCAGACGAGGATACCTGACTGAGGGATAACCGGCAAGGAGGTTACGCAATGTTAATACAATATACATGTAATGGCGCGAATGCTCTCCGAACTCCGAAAGATCCATCTTGTTCTTTGTCCATAGCGTTGTATTTGTAGCGGCATTTATGGATAACATGACTTCATACCTCTTCATCTCTTTTCCTCGATTTTTCCGCTTCTCTTAAGAGTTTTCTTATTCGTGCCTGCTCTTTTTGTAATCTTAAAAGCAGCGACCGTTTCTCTCCTAAAGTCTTGACAAGCGAGCGCTGAAGTTCCAAGCAGTTCTCGCATCGATATTTATCCGCGACGTTTGTCATTTCGGCAGTTATTCTCGACGAACTTGATTTTCTGACTCGGCTAGCAATCTGAGAAAGACTGCTTTATGTGTCCATTATAAAATACATGAGAAAATACAATTATTAAAATTTCCCTTCGAGTAACGACCAAAATTAGACAGAGGGACAGATACCGAAAGATCTGGATGAATCCACATGACGTCATCTTTACGTCACAATGTCTGAACGTGACCAAGCATATTGTTCATGATCATAAACGAAGTTAGCAGGCGAAACAAATCCTCTAAGATTTTGACTTTTTTCAATTATATTTTAGTAACATTTAGTAATATATCACTCGGTTATAAATAATTTCAATAAATCGACGAATAGATGAAGTTAGTCTTCATAAAATCACGTAAAATCCAGCGCTGCGCTGCGCTTGCTTCTGATATGATAATATACCAAAATATCAACAGCCCAGTCATTCATACGCATCAAACTGCAATATGCTTGGAACGAAATTGCGATACCCCGTCTCAGTGGTGTCGCAACTGAGTACCAGCGCAATTTCGCAACGGCATAAGCTGTGTGAAAGCACGTTGAAGCCCAAACAAAACAAATGTCGGCCCCGACCATCCGCCCGGTGACCTTGTGTGATCGAAGATCACGTAAGTTGTAAAGCAACATAAATGGTCACGTAATTTTTTCGGGGTGATCAGCGTGAAAGTGCCTGGTCTTTTCCTCAGGGATAACAAAACAGAGATGATCAGAATGCTAGTTATAACAAAGCAAGTTTTTATTTACGTTCGAACAGCAAAGGTGGTAGGAAACTTCTGTGTGCGTGACATTAAAACCGGGTTAAATACCTGGGCCAAACGATGAGTGACGTCATGGATTAATTATGTCTTGAAACATAACCTGAAACGCTCGAAACAAAAAGGCTAGTAAACGTCAAAACCTTAAACTTCCGGCCACCGAAAACTTTCTACACAAAGGCTTAGGAAGACGAAATGAATGGCTTAGTCCTGTTAATTCACAATAAAGTAAAACGATTGTTTTGGGTCATTAAAAAATCTACACTTCCCTTCTGAAAATAGAACCTAGTAGACCCCTACCTGGTGAGTTTTTCTACCCCTGCTATTCGCACACGCGAGTTCCTAGCCTGTGACCTGGCTCTCTAGTGGATCGAGGATGCAACGAAGAGAAAGTGGGGAGAAAATAGGATAAAAGCCCCCACTCCATTCCTCCTTCGGCCACTTCGATCTAGCTGATTTCAGCCAGTTCCTTTCTCGGCCCTTCTAGACGCGGTCGGACCCCTCAAGGAGCTTGTTCACTGGCTAGCGAGTTCCGGTCTGCTGGGTGGTATGCTAAATTTTCCTGGATACAGGAAATTCTTCAGTTACAAGGTGAATATATTTGGGTAGGTTTGGGGAAGATTTCGGAAGTTAGGTGACCTCTTATGGTTGCTTTCCTGTGCAGTCCGCTTTGTAGTGCAGTAAAATTGAAGCATGGATGTTAAAAACATTATGGAATCAGATTCCGTTCTATTTCTAAGTTTCATGATCTGACGGTGTTGATTTTTTTCGTGATTATCAGTGATTAACACGAGTTCTAAAGCAAACGTAAATTTTAATATCGTGTGAGTAAAGGATTGAGTTAAGAAACGTCTCAAGCTTATTCCTTCCGTTAACTGAAAAACCGCCTAAATGTGGCTACAGCTTTCCTCCAGCATTGGTTTTTAAGGCACAGAAAGAAAAAGATTAACATCAGAGCCCCACAACGACAAACATCAACGGCAAAAAAAATTCGCTATTAGAACATTCTGCAGAAATATCCGAGTCGAATTGACTCAAATGGAAATTGTATAGTTTGGCTAGAAGAGGGCACAATTGAGAGAAAGATTGTTTTACACTCAGTCATACAACAAAACACTGAATCTTGTATCTGGCGTATAACTCTTCTAGTTGGCATGATAGAGCAGGGGAAAAGCTTGCCACTTGAAGAAGAGTTGTCTCTTGCTGCAGATATCGCGCGCGCAATTTTCAACATGGCAGAAACATAGCCACCACATACGCACATACGCACGTATTCGGAAAAATGTGATATACATTTTTATATTTATTGCCGAAAAGCGTCTTTAATAATTAAATCGGCTGGTTTGACGGTCTCTAGTCTCTCCTATTGAACCTACTATCAATTATTCCAAAGGTTGACAAATAAACAACAAAAGTTACTAAATACTTAAGTTTTTCTATGTTTTAAATTTATAAAACTGTTCCCGGCATGCCAAACGTGGGAAATTGCATTTCCGAGAACCTAAAAATTTCCTGGGCGGCAAGCCCCAAAATGCCGCAGGGGCGGCTAGCGCCGATAGCTCGCCACGCCCTATCGAGAATTACTAGTGAGTTTACATGAAGATAATGATGAGGATAAGAGTTAAAACTGAAGACAGCTGTAAACCGCGCTTGGCACTACTGGTTGAAATATTGAAAGTGTCATTACCCAAAACATCTCAATTCTTTCATTTCCAGTTTGGAGAATAAATGTGATACCGAGTAAATGCGTTGTGTCCATAATACAGGCAACAAATGCAAGGAATCGTTGATGTACTTGTAATATTCCTAAACGTGTTGCGAGCGTATTAATTGATCGCTTTACTACGAATGCACAGAACAGGGCTCCAGATCTTATCACCAACGACACTTCCCACAACAGCCAGCATTCAACTATCTGGCTTACCATCCCATTCGTCGGTGACCTAACAACAAAGCTTGCTAGAAGCCTTAGGCGTAAGCGTCTGGAATGTGCGGGACATCTGAATAAAACAGTAGACCACAAAATTATGTTTCTTCACAAGCACTAAAGACAAAACGCCGCCTCTAAGCTAATCAAATGTTGTATATGAATTCATTTGTCCCGGTTGCAATTCTTCGTACATCGGCGAAACGAACAGAACTCTGCTTGTCTGCAGACAAGAACATGCGCTCACCGACAAAGAAAGCGCTATGTATAAACATCTGCGCTATTGTGCATACAAGGTTTATACATCATACCGGACATTTTTATCGATGAGAACAACCTACCTTCTACTGCAACGAACAAAGGATTTCTCACCCAAACTGTGCGTGGTAACACAAACATAATAGACTGCGATAATAATTGGAATCTATTACTATATAAAGAAGCTTACCATGTCAAACGTTCGGCACCATATTTGAACGCTGATTTAAAAGCCAGTGGCCGGAACTATGCCTATTCCCTTGATAGTATGGTCTTCGTTTTGTATTTTTACGTGCTAATGCTCTTGTACCATCTTGCAGTATTTAAATTTCTGCTACCTGTATGTCACCTCAGTCTGAGGATGATATAGAATTATATCGAAATATTACAAGTACATCAACGATTCCTTGCATTTGTTGCCTGTATTATAGACACGATGCATTTACTCGGTATCACATTTATTCTCTATCTCTTAAAACTATCATCGGGTAATGGATTTCCAGTTTATTTTACCAGAATTCCGAATTCCGAATTCGTTTTTAGCGATAAAAAGCACCTTTTGTGATTAAAAGGGCAGTTATTAGGTGAAAGAGCTATTGGTTGGTAGTTTTTGTAGAGACAAGTCGACGTTTCTCCAAGGCTTTCCATCTCACCAGCTTTTCATTTAAATGTGCAACAAAATGATCAGAGCTGAACCATTAAAAGAAAATCGAAACAAGCAGTGACGAAAGTAATTTTCTATAGCTGCTTAAGAACAGTTTACACAGTGATGATTTAGCTATTTTCCTCAGAACTTGGTTTTAAACAGGATGTGACTAGCAGCTCTCACGAAATACTGATAAGTCATCAGTATTGAGCAATATCATTTTTGCCTTCAAGTACATGTTTAAGCTCATGTATGTGTCGCTAGTAACAAGCATAACCTAAGGGCCTTTTCTGTAGCAAAATTTCTAAACCTCCGCATTATTTTACTGAAGCCGTATAGCTTGTTGACATTGCGAGGGATCGGATGTGCGGCGACAGGATCAATCGGAGATGATGACTCCGCTTGCAAACTATCCGGCAACGCACTCTGATCTGATTCTCAGGAGCAAAACAAATCATCTCTCTGCGTAAATCAGGTGGAAAGTTAAAATAAGGTGAACTCATGGTCTAGTTAGTGAAAAGGGAATGGAACTCTTTCTTAGTCGCGCGAGTTTCCTATTGTATGCCAGCTCGGCGGTTAAATCCTGCCTTATCAGTCAGTTTGCATTAAACTAAAAAAAAAACCCCTTCACACAGTGTTCTCAGGTGAGCCTAAAATCATTTTAACCCCACGCTAACCGACTAGTTGGAAATCTGAGCTGCATCGTAATAATTTTGCAGAATGACAAATACCTTTTTAAGGAGCCTTGTACAGAGAGCACGAGAAGACAGAGCCATTTTTTCGTTCACAAACGAAAGCGGGTTCTCGAAGCAGTCTGAAGAGCGGCTGAGATCTTTTAGCTTGTGATCAGCAAAAGTGTTTGCAGCCCTACTTATAGTGGAACACTGATAAAGCCTTCAAGATAAAACGGATGTAGTAGTGACATAATGGTCTGCTTCCCCAGGAAAAAGATTACGTCAGTCTTCCTCATACCCAGGGCCCGCTCACTTCCCTATCCAATACCGGATGTATTTAGTATTATAGTTTTTCGTGACTTCCCATTTCACGATCAGGCGTCGCCTTTTAAGAACGCTACAACAACAAACAGCGGCATACAAGTAATGAAAAAATTGTCGTCGTGTGGTTCTGGAAAGCGGGTCGTCTTTTTCAAACAACTGAAAAAAAAAAAACAGTCATGTATTCGCTGTCAAGAGCTTCCATTTTGTCAGTCCACTGACTTCCTTTAGCGTATTAAAAATTTAACATCCAGAATCATGTTGATAATTTTATTCAAAACTCTCACTTCAGAAATTGCTCTTAGAGCAAACGTCGAGAGAGAATATCTTTAAAATCAAATAAAAAAGTTCCATTTTAACGCGTTCAGTTGCCAAAATGGATTCTACCATCAGTAGAAATTCTGAAAAAAAAAATCTATTTCATCTCATATCCAGAAATGGCAAAACCTGTATATGTCTGCCTTTGGAAAATTTTCAGACCACATCGACTAGCGCGGTGGGACTTACAAAAGGCAAGTCCTATTCCCATTTTTCTTCAGTTTTGTATTCGGCTGAGGCGCTGCGCAATGAAGCGAGTTTTTCGAATAATAATAATAAAACAATAATTTAGGGAATCTCTTATTCAATGACTCGTTTTGCTGCTAGCTTATGCACCGTCCAGAAAGTATAAGTGCACTAAGCAAAAATAAATTTAAAGAGCGCGATAAATTATGCGTCGTGAAACGGCGACAACTTCCTGTTTACCAGATTCTCTATATTAACAGTTGCTTCAACGGTAACATCCTTGCTTTGTATTTACAGTCTAGTCTAGACGAAAAGGTGCATTGCTTTCTCTACCAATGCAAGCAATGTAGAAACTGGAGAACACAGTCATGCCAGCTTATTGTTTCGTGGCTTTTTGCATGCATGAACTTCCGGCGAAGAGAGAAATCTCAGTGCATGTGTCCGCTTACGTGAAGCTAAGCTAAGCTATGCTGGTCGCTCCTATGGAAAGTGCGATCTAAAAAAAACACCATTCAAGACTGAAAGGTATGTAAAGAGAATGATAATTTCAGTTATAGTTCCTTATAGCAAAACATGCTTGAAAAATCTAAGTGAAAAGCGATCCGCCTAATATGCCTCTCAGGTATTGCGGAGTGTTCCATTTGCATCGGGGAATTCGAAACCCTGTTCTTCAACAAGCGGAAGTCTGGTCCCTTTGCAGAGGAGATCATAAATCAGACATGTGTACTTAGTGCAGTGCAAAATGTAGTAAGAGTGGTGCAAATAATTATGCTAACGCACAGTAAAAAGCTCAGTGACTCGCTCAAAGAATGCCCAGCCGCATGGTGCGATTCTTATTGAACTAATCTCAATTTGTATAGTATCAGGAGCCCATGGGCTCCTGATAGTATGTAGTCAGTTGCAGGGTAACAGCAACATCCTTTCTCCATGCACCTCCTCCTCCTTCTTCTCCTCCTTCTCCTCCTCCTCCACCTCCTCAGTATGCGCTTTCCGATATTAAATTTGGACTTAAGGGTAATTAAAAAAAAAAAAAAAACTCGGGTGGACCGAGAACCTGGCTAAAATCAGACTGTAATATTTCTGGCAACCTCAGAAGCATGTGACTTAAACCAGCCTGGCATGACATTCATAATCTTCTAACGCGATAAAAGATTTATCTAACCGCTGAAAGCTATCTTAAGAGATCAAGGAGAGGCTTGGAGTTTTACCTTCAAGAATTGGCTCTTTCTGTAAGTTAATATGAACGGTGGACAAGCTATAGATTTAAATTCGAAGCGGGATGCCGCCCGACGGAAATGCCAAGTGCTTCAGCCTCGACCTTCTAATCAACTAACAACAAACGTCTATCTCTAGATCACTATCCAAACATCAGGAATTTTCCAAATCTGGACCTTTCACTACTGTAGATGCTCACTAAAAAGTTTCAAAATGCAAATATATATAGCCGAAAACTACAGACATCTGCATGATCCAACGAGGCTAAATACGTACTAATAACCCAAAAAGCAACAAACACAGACAATATCATTACTAACTATATTTCAAGTTGTAAAAGAAATGTGTTCCTGTACTCTTCAGTAATCTTTTAATTTGAAACATTTAGACCAAAAAAAAAATTGCGATCCCAACAAAGCCGATTCCTTTGGAGTGACTTAAAAATACAACTAGTCATTTGTTAAAAGTTGAAGAAGATGAACAGTTTATTATTAGACCACTGAACTGCGATTTACCTGTTTTTGCTCAGTAAGAAGACTTGAATCCAACCCAACTTGAGCCATGGTATTGTATAAAGTGAAGGTTTTACACGTTGCTGCGCTCGATTATGTGAAATAACATTCCCTCTTTTGTTCTCTTAGTAACTGATCAGTAATGGAATTTGTCCAGGTTTTTATTAGGATTCGGTTTATTGATGCGTCATCAAAAGATACCACAAAAACAATCTAGATTTGAAACGGTATCCTATCTGTTGTCGTGCTGTCTACTAAAAATAACTCCACAGTTACTTTTTTCAAACTGGCATCCAGCCAAAATCTAATGAGATCAAAACAATCACACATAGAAAACAGGAAGCGGAACACGGAAAGATCGTTTTACTTTCGTCACTACACAATTAAACTAGTACCGTATTTTCTCGGTTAAATCGGCGCCTGATGAAGCAGGCTTTTATGTGACTTTTGCTGTTTTTTTCTCGAGCCCGGTTATTATTAAGCAAGGGTTTTTATTATATACTTTTCTGTCACATCCGTGTATCTTGCCGTTATCCCTGCAACCTCGTTCCCAGTTTCAAAGGGAAATGCCTTGACAACGAGGTTGTTATCCCTGATGATTATTATACATCGAATTCATGTTTGAGGGGCGTTTTTGCCGGCTTTCACATGACGTCACTAAAATTCAAACTACAAAACTATTGATCTTCCTGAGATTTTACTTTAATGATGTATAAGAGCATCTAACAATAAAGATTAGCGAAAAAACTGAGCAACGACGTTTCGGTGTCATCCTGGCACCATTTTCAAGTTAAAAAATATTTGTGCGAAAAGTAAACTAATTTATACCAATGGTAGAGGTGCGA
>Ga0126338_10003888_pt1 | contig 10558 bp, 12 predicted proteins | sample OrbCmetagenome_2_FD_92529 | JGI IMG/M metagenome (GOLD analysis project Ga0126338, IMG submission 92529) | Coral microbial communities from Petempiche,Puerto Morelos, Mexico - Orbicella C C metagenome | ecosystem: Host-associated > Invertebrates > Cnidaria > Coral | place: Petempiche,Puerto...
GACAAGGTCGACAAGGTCACGTCTTGGTACGTTCACAAACTCAGGAACTTTCTCCTTAAATGTAGCCCTAGACAAAGAAATGGCTGTATCAGGCGGAGAAAGATTCATGTCTGTGTAATTTTTTCGATAAAAAGATCATAACTACAAAGAATCTGAAATTTAACGATGTTGAATTACGTGTTCGTGTTCGATATTTCTTGCATACGGCCGTGTTATAAAATTTGATGACCTGGTCACTGGAAATGATAATACAAATTTTAGAAATATGAAGTTTACGAAAAACAGTTCTCTAGAGTAGTACTGGATCGCCTGGTGGGAAAAGAGGGAATTAACAAACAAATCAAGTAATGCAAGTACGAATATCCGGCGCTGGTTTGAAATGAATGCCACACCAAATCCTTCCCGGCGTTTACGTGAAATGATTGAATTTTTATTTCTACAACGAAGCTCAAACGAACTTGTCTCTGGAAATTTAAATGAATGGGTACAATGTTTATATACGCTTTCAAATTCCTTTAAAACTTCAGGTATAGATTATAAAGATGAACACAATTTTTTTTGACACCCAGACTCACCTTAATCAAGTTTACAGATGGTAGAATGTTTTTCACTGCCTTCTTAACATCGTAGAATTTTACCCTCATGTAATAACCATTGATGCAATAATCGGCTATTTCCTCGAGAACTTTCAAAGACTCGTCTTTGCCTACAGAATTAGCAAAGATGTGGATTGTGAGATTGATGCTCGAGTGTTGACAAATGGAAGCTAGACATTGTTTGAGTCGGAAAACGATACGAATTGCTGAACTATCATTTGGTTCCTTCAGCTGCATGACAAAGGCGATGTTATTCTGTGCCAGGTCTTTCTCCTCCTCTTTTGAGTGGTTCATAAGAACTGGCCAGGCCAAGTAAAAGAGGAAACTGAGAGAAGTGATTAAGAACATAACAATGTAAGGCCAGTTTAGGTTTCTCTTCCATTTGCACGGCGCGCTCAGCGAGGGAACAACCATCTTGATGTAAATTGTGGCCAAGAACAAAGACTGGGATCACGTTGGTGTGCATATTTAACAACTTTTTGTGATAGATGTTGCGAGCATAATTAACCACATTCTGTTTAATGAGCTACATGGAGACCACAGGTGACACATACTTATCTATCTCCTCTTTGGAAATGTACAACGAAATGTGGTAATATTTCGCCTGGTAATAAATTGTGAAAGATCCAAATTATTTGTCGGGAGCTCTAAACAAAGAACTGAAGCATTCCTTGTTAACAATTTTTTCTCTTTAGTAAGGAATTTGCAATTCATCAAAATAGTCGCTTTTCTATAATTGGCACCGGGGTCAGTTTCAAATGGGACAGGCCAAGCTGACAAAATGTGGAGAGAACTGTAAATTTTGTGAAACATTTTGTGATAGCAAAAGTAAAATGATGTTAGCATACTGATTACATGTAAAATCAATAATCGATTGTTCTCCCGTACCATCTATTGTTTATGCCACCTCTTAAATAGTTGTGTTATTCAAATTTGTCAGCCAGTTGCACAAAAAGAGAGAGATTCGTGGTGTGAAGCATGCGCATGTAATAACATTAGCCTACTCAATTCCTTTGGTTATGAACCAATTCAGTAGATTCAAAGTACGCGATAATTATATTCTTGCTCCTGTCAACAGTGATTAAATTTCTGGCCAAAACCAAAAATATATATTTCATTTTAAATATGCTCAATTAGCTTATTTCGGTTCAAGTCCGTTGACATTCTGTGAACTTCCGTCATTATGCTCGTAAAAGTCACAGACTTCAGGTGCAGTCCTGTATGGAGCAAGTACATACAAGCGCAATTGAAGAAATACTATGTACTTTTGTTCCCACCTTTTCGAGGCTAATGGCGGAATTTCCAAAGGCAAAAGTCATCTACTCGCTTCGGATTGTTTTGTGGACAATAAAATAGCATGAGGTCATTGCCGTGCACCCCGCACGTTTCAAATTTTAAATTTTCTTGTTTTTAATGAAAAAATTTAACTTTCTTACGATAACTTTTACTTTATTAGTTCCTTTAAGCTTGGGTTTTGACTATTCTCGAGCCACATTTTTAATGGTTTCGAATGTTCTAGGCTGTAAATCAAATTAGTACTACATCCTCGAGAACCTTCAAAGCGCAAACTTTACAAAAATGATTCAGTGAGATTAATGTTCGAGTGTTGACAGATGGAAGCTAATTAAGCATTGTTTAAGTTGGAAGACGAAACGACTTGCTGAACTATCATAGGGCTCCTTCATTTGCATGACAATAACCTGCGAGCAGGGTCTTCACATGACAAAGGCGATATTATTATGAGTCAGCTCTATCACCCCTTCACTTGAAAACATTGCGAGGCGGAGCAACAAAGAGAACCGAGAAATGTCGGAAATGTCTGAAGAAACACCACAATGTAAGGACGCCAATTTTGGTTTCCTTTCCATCCGCAAGCTCCACTCAGCCAGAGAGGCCACTGGAACAATCATTTTAATGGTAAAAATAACCAGTAAGAAGGACTTGTATCGCGCTGATTAGCATGGTATAAACAATGAATTAATGGCTTGGGCAAACAATCCCATTTTTCATTTTGCATCTAATCAATATAATAACTACTGTAATTTCTCCCTTGACTATCGTAAGATGTTTTACAGAATTTACATCACTCTCTTGAATTTTGCCAGTCTGGTCTGTCCCACTGAAAACTGACCTCGGTACCAATTAAACCAAAAGAGACCATTTTGATGAATTACAAATTCATTACTATAGAGAAAAAAATCTTTTAACAAAGAATGTTTTCTTTGCCTTGTGTTTGTGACAAAAGAATTCGGATCTTTACCTTTTATTGGCCGAGCTTAACGTTACCATCTTTTTGTTTCTGCATCCTACACATAGGAGACATACAGGCACGTGTCATTGATGGTCTGAGTTTTCCTGTTGCTCAGTGGTCAGAGTGTGCTAGTGCTCAAGACAGAACATCTTTTACAAAAAGTTGTTTTGCTATTTAAATTTATCAGGCAAAAAAGGGAGATAGTTAGACGGTTCGGCGCGAGCACAAGCTGTGACGCTTATAGAGGCCTTCAACACCTGTTCAAAGCCCTCGAAAAGGGCTTTTGTTTAAGGAAGAGCTGTCTCGTGGAACAGCCTGTCAGCTGAAGTCTGAAGTAAAGCGAGCCAGGTCGAGTCCAAAACCCTGAAAATGCTGTTCATCGGAATCAGAGCTATACAGATTCTCTGTCGCGTGATTCCGCGAAGAAGTCCTAAGAATGGAAACGTTTTCAAACGTTCAATTTGATAAATGTCCCTTAGAACGATTGCAACTTGTAAAGTTCAAGGCTGAGTTTTCAAGGTCTGTCATTTTCTCTTGGTTTTGATCTTTGGGAAAAGGAGGGAAGTGCAAAATATTTAAGGGATCAAGGAACATTCCCGGAAGCCGGGTTCCCTAATCATCTTATTTTAACTTTACACTGCGCTGGCTGTCTTTTATGGGTTGAAGTTGCTATGGTAAAATTTCACACGTGTCCGCTCTTCCCCTATTCTTAGATCAAAAGCGAAGCCTTCAGAGCCGAGGCCCCGATGGCAGTCCTTGAACATTTTAAGCTGTTTTCATTCGTTGAATTTCTTCAAATTCCGTGTCTGTAAGATTATGAGGAATAGCATAGTTCAATGCTATGAATTTGATACTCAACCCTCCACATAGAACCCTCGACCGTCGACAAACTGACGAACTAGTGATGCCTGGATACGAAGCGTGTGTAAGTAGTGAACTACTGGGTACAATAATACATTTTGTTTCAATAGTCACTGTTCAAGTTATTTATGGAAACAGGCCGAAGCAGGACTTGCATTCAGAAGTAGGCTCAAAGAGTTCTTTGTTTGTTTGTTTGTTTTTTTTTAAACTCTTGTCGTTGTAACGGTATTTATTTCTATTTAGGCTGAAAACATGATATTTATGTGCGCTAGCCGGTGTTTTAAGTGACCGCACTCGTTCCCAGTACACTGGAAGCTCGGAGTCATTACTGTACCAAGTCGCTCCATGCGAGATATTTTCCTCCTTCGTGATACGCACAACAATAATAATAGTAACCGGCACTTACTGAATCGATACTGAAAGTTAGCGGAATTTCACCGATAGTACACTTACAGATATGTGCTGATAATCTCATAAAAGTACATTTAATTGCCTTCCTCTTGACACATTGGGCGAATAATATTATGTTGGACACACACACAACCTAGTTACATCCTATCAGGATCTATCAGGAGTGCTGATTGCTATCGTAGATCTTGCAAATTTTAAAATGTTATACAGCTATCCATGATACCATAGTAATATCCGCCCCAAGCTTAGCCCTGTCAAGTTCACACGGAGAACTGGAACCTAGTACTTAAAAGAACTCGTTCCAGACTCCTCGCTTGATTAGGGCAATCTTCGACAGCTGGAATGTTTATAGTTCTCTAGTCGAGTCAGCTAGAGTGTTAGTTTTATGTATATAGCGAAAACTCCTAGAGTTTACACGAATGTATGGTTCTTCCAAAGCTGCTTCTCCTTATTGGAAGAATGATTGTGAACAAATGGATGATTGTGGCATTTATCATCGCATTTGTAATTCTGGAGGTCCAAATTTTACAGACAAGCGTTCCAACCCAACAGAACGGTATGATCTAGCTATTCTCATTAGTAAGATTCACTTTTTCTACATTCTTCACTGTAGAACTCAGTTTACATATGATCTTTTCCTCGATACGCGACTGTCACAATCCTCTTCATAGGTCAGCAATACACGATCTGATACGGTGGAGTTCGAGTACTGTTTATTTTTCACATGCCGGGTTTTTCGAAAGGCACAAGCGTATATTTGAGTTTCTTTGTTTTACGCATATCCGATTGAATTCTACCCCCAAACTTTCTGTGTGTTAAAGACAGATATTTGTCATGCCCTAAGTATTTTCCTTCTTGTTCATTGTTTAATTCAATTACAGAAAAATTCAAGACTTAAATTAATTGGTTTAGACAAGTTAATCCTGCGCCCGTGTGACTCGGTATGGCAGATTATAATACAATGACAATTTGTGAATATTAACATCCGAGTGCATCTTTGTATTAGTTGTGCCATTAATTTTACCCCAAATATATAGAATAATTGTTCTTGTATTCATTAGAAGTCTTTGACTTAATCTAAATTGTCTTTTCAATATAAGATGACCAGGGATACCTATAATTTGCTAGTTTGCACGTGATGTTCTGATATTCCAACAGTATGGTAATTATGCAATCTCTCTGTAATGGTGTCTCTCATATTATAATATTATTGAAAATATCTCATTTTTGTATCCTGGGTTAGAGTAAACACCTGACCAATGTTAAGGATTATCCAAAGTGAGTAATAAAATAATTATAAGGAATATTAAATGATAGAAATAGCATCAACTGAAAACTCTGAAAACTGAAAACTCCGAGTTCCAGATGGGATTTGAACCCACAATCCTCTGTATCTAGTCGGATGCTCTAACCACTGAGCTTTTGCAGACTCCATGGCGAGCAAGGGTGAACTGTGGGTGAAATGGAGGGTTGTGGGTTCAAATCCCATCTGGAACTCAGATTTTTTTTCCAAGTTTGCATTTGATGCTATTTCTATCATTTAATATTCAAAGTAGGATTGTCTCTTTTTTCTTCCTATTCCTGTAGTCTCAGGACATTCTTGTATCAATGAGGTCGACTGAAATCATTACATACATTGTAAGAAATCACCCAATATCCTTGTGTTCATAGCTAAGAATAACTGATCTCATGTTATACAGAGCTCTCAAGTTAACTTGCTGGCAAAGAGTGAGATCTTCGACGGCATAGCCATTGTTTGTGACGTCGCAGGCGTCACCCGGCTAGGAGGGTCTGGGGACATGCTCCCCTATGAAATTTTAGAAAATGAAGGTAGCGAGGAGTTTTTTCCCTTCATTCTGAGCAGAAATGTGATGCTTTAAAAGCAACTCTTTAGATCCCAGAATTTTCTTGTTATTGGACCAATATCAACTCTTTCTTAATATTCTGACTTACATGTACCCACCGTCAGAGAAACGCTGGTTCTGCACAAGAGTAAAGTGTTCGAAGCGAGTACAAAACCAAGAAGGATTAAATTATACATGTATCATAAAAGATAGTTTGTTATGAAGGAACTTAACTAAAGCAGCAAGGAATCTTAAATGTGTGAGAAATAATAGTTTTAGCGCGAGGGCGTAAGATTGAATTTGTTTGCGTGAGTCTCATGCCCAGTGTGTGAGACTTGAGAGCTCTGTGTTATTAATTGCAATGTGCCTGGGTAGTTGAGAATCTTAAGAATAGTCAAAATTTTGCAATAACCCTTACTGTAGAATCACAAATTTAGATTCAGTAATATAACTAGCACCATAAATAAGCCATTGCTTACCAACGTTTGCGGGTCTTGATTGTTATTGAGAATTTTGGTCTATTTGGTCTTCTTACTGTAAAATGGTCTTGATCACAAGGGATCTTATCTTGAACTGAAAAGTGAGCCACGTGGGGGTTTTGTTCTGTTAAGGTTAAATTTACATTGAGAAGCTACTGTAGCCCTGAGCACGCTCTACAAGATGACACCATTTTTGTTGGTTATGACATTATATGAAGTCATTTGACCCGCCATCTTAGATGTGCTATCTCGGATTTCACTATTTTCATACACAGTAAAAAAATAATGGAAAGCTAGAATGTGTATGGAATGTAAACATTTATCAACTTCTGTGATTTAATGATGAAAACTGGAAAAAATTGAGAGTTATGTCCAAAAAAATTGATTTTTGGCCAGACCTACATGAAAGTTGTGGTTGCATTACAGAATCGTGCCCATTGAAACGCGTCAGCTGAAAAAAGTGGGGTACCCAACATGCTTGGTGCACCCATAAAGCTTTGCCGCCATTTTCAGTTCCCTTTGACTTCATAACAAATAATTCTCCCCCTCATTCTGTTCGAGACAGCAGGAGCAATTAGTATTGTGAAAAAAGTGTAAAAATGTTCTTACTTTTGATCAATGCTAGCTGTAAAGGAAACAAAGATTGCCTATGCAAAACTATGGGAAAATATTTCATTACAAAAGACACAACAAGTGACCGCCATGTGGAAAATTAAACACAAGCTGTGTGGAAATATACACCGTGTCCTGAGAGTAGTTTAAAAAGCCCTTTTGATTTGATGTTCATGTAAAGAGTGAAGTGAGAGCGATGGATTTTTTCTGCGGTGGCTGTCACTTAGAAATTCTGCTGAGAAGGAAAACAGCGATCACTTTGGTTTGCTGGTGCCATTTTATCAAGTAGTTTCTAGCACTGCATTTGGTATATATATTTTATCACGCTGTCCGGAAAATAACTGGATCTCACAGAAGGAGTAAGGCGAAAAGGACAAGTAAATCGTAAGCTTTTTTCTGGTATTTTTGTATCGCCTATTTTTGAAGAAAGAAATTAGATCCGCAGATGTTTGCTCTTTATGTTGTTTGTTAATTTGGCGATATTGTACGTGCGTTTGAACCGATTGATACGTTGGCCAATATCTCTTGACAAATTAAAAAGTATTCGCACGGTCCCATTGACAATTATTATGGACTTGTTTATGCAAAGTTCTTGCTTTTATTAAATTTAAGTGATGTATTTCTCAACAATAGTGGTTAAATCAAGATGGCTGTCCTAATTAGGTCTATTGTTACATGATGACTCGATCAAGGCTTTCAGGAACAATGGTTTTGACATTGATATACACTCGGGATTTTAATGATGACATCTCTCAGCATCTAGTTATGCGTACCCTGTTAACTTTTTTGGAAGCTAATTTACATATTCAGTTGACATGTTTCAGTGGGTGCAATTCTGTAATGGCCATGCAACATCAAAAATCATGGACACAATTGACATATCAAAATTTCTGCAGACGATGAATGAACAGCTACTGAAAGCTTCAGCTTCTTAGAGTAAATCATCTTTTCAAAACTTTGAAAAAACCTAACGGGGGGTGGCATCCACCATCCCATCCTCCTTCCTTGTATGTCTGATGTCTCATGGTTTGCACATGCCTTGGAAAGTCCTTGAATAATTGCAGGATCCTTGAGAAGTCCTTGCCTTATGAAAATTAAAGATTTAGGTTTTCTCTGTGTAAAGTTCTTGGATTTTTACCAGCACTGAGTCCTTGAACTTTGTTGACAAGCCCTTGAGGAGACTATGCACTAAAGTAGCATGGATGTAAATTAGTCAAGAAAGACATTTTTTAGACTTCTGAAAGCTGATTTTTATCCTCCAGAATTTGTGTAATTATTTTGTGAAGTACGTAACAGTTTATTGTAATATAAGTACGTTGCTTCAGTGGGGTCTTGAATATTCTGCAGTTTGTGTGACTTAATTGTGAGTATTCTGCAGTTTGTGAATATTGCTTAGGTAATTGCCCTTGAAAGGTTCTTGAAGAAAATGGAGTCTGTAGGTGTCATTGTGTCTCTTTGTGTTTTCATTTCTGTTTGACACACCTCAAGAGGGAGTTGGGAATTGATCTGAAAAATTCCATACCAATGAGATACATGTATGTAACTACATTCAAAATAGCGATCCGTTAAGAGGCCTGCCTTGAGCTACATCTAATCATATCCTGTCAGTACATGGTTTTGTTTTTGAGATGCATTCTTTTGACAGGGTGTCTTGAAAAGTCAGACACCCTATGTGTATTTTAAATACCAATGTAACCATGACTTTCATTTCATTTTGTTTTTAATTTGCTGAGTTACTTTTTTTGTTAAATAGAGTACTCCAGGAATTTGCCAGATAGCAATATTTTGAAAGATGTGCTTTGGGAAAGCAGCCTCAAGGTAAGATTTAGTGTTACAGTGATATCAATTGAAAAGCATTCAGCAGTGAGTATATTCATGATATCTCTTTTTATTCATCTATTTCCTAGTATTTCGAAAAATTATTATAGTAATAGAATAGATAATAAATATTGTCATTTGTTTATTAATAATTGTTCATAGTGTCTCAAGAATATGGAAATGAAGAATCCCAGTAGCATTATTGCATGCTTCTATCAGAAACTTAAACAAAAGACTTCTAATAGGACTGGTGGTTACTGGAAAGTGAATATTATTTATTAATAATAATAGCTATGAGGCACAAAAAATGGGTTACAGAGTGTTAGACAGTTTAATTACAAAGTATTGTGTTAAAATTTAAATGCTCGACACATATGGTCTCTGCACCATTGTGCAAAACAATCAAGGTAATTTTAATCAAGCATTCTTGTATCATTTGTAATATTCATTCAGTCTCTCTTTAAAGTCATCCAGTAGGAGAGAGGCTACCTTGGAAGCTGATGATGACCACATTGTGATATTCTACAACAGGGTTCCCAAGACTGGCAGCACTTCTTTCATGGGCGTTATCTATGACCTCTGCCATCCAAACAAATTCCATGCCCTGCACCTGAATGTGAGTCGAAACTCGCACACAATTTCAATCCCTGACCAAATGAGATTTGCTCACAATATCACAAGATGGAGACAGAAAATGCCTGCCGTTTATCATGGTCATCTTGCCTATGTCGAGTTTGAAAAATTTGGTGTTGACAGGAGGCCTTTGTATATAAACATTATTAGGAAACCGCTGGACAGACTTGTCTCATATTATTATTTCTTAAGGTATGGTGATACCTTTAGGCCTTATCTGCGAAGGACAAGGCAGGGAGACAAAGAGGTGAGCAATTGTGAAGTATCCACTGATAATTTATTGTCACTGTGAGTATGCTGTTCACTAACATTTACCTCCTAGTGGTATGCAGGATGTTTGTCATGTATGAACAAAGTCTATGGCCTTAGCTCCCAATAGTCTCATGTAGCTCAGTAGTATCTAACTTGTGAGCAGAAGGTCTTAGGTCCCGTGTCTTAGATGAAGAACTCAGATTTTTTTTCCAAGTTTGCCACCTGTTTCACTGACATAAAAATAATCTCAAATGCCAAGTATAGCATTATACTCTACCACTGAAATACATCGTCTTGAATTGGACAGTGCATCACATGACATCTTTTGGTGGAAAGCAATCTGCACCTCATTCTTATATTACATTAAGGAAGCACATTGTTACAATCTTGCAACCATGAAAAATGTCAGACAATTTTCATAAAAGTTAGAGGCTCTGTGGTGAATTTAAGAGGATTTAATTTATACACCTGTGTAAAAGCATGTAACTCTTTATTTCAGACATTTGATGAATGTGTACAAAGAGAAAACCCAGACTGCCGGCCTGAAAAGTTGTGGCTGCAAATCCCATTCTTTTGTGGCCATGCATCACAGTGCTGGTGAGGGACTTAAGCTTTTTCTCAATGGTTTGTGTTGTTAAACAGTCTTCTGCAGACTATATTTTGTTAATAACAATAACTTTATTCATGTGCCAAAGCCTCCTAACCAACCCTTCTAGTTAAGCAATCAAGGGCCAAATGTTAAATGCCTTTCCCTCTTATGCTCCCTTCTTGGTACTCAACCTCCCCCCCCCCCCCCCCCCC
>Ga0126338_10003890_pt1 | contig 10552 bp, 6 predicted proteins | sample OrbCmetagenome_2_FD_92529 | JGI IMG/M metagenome (GOLD analysis project Ga0126338, IMG submission 92529) | Coral microbial communities from Petempiche,Puerto Morelos, Mexico - Orbicella C C metagenome | ecosystem: Host-associated > Invertebrates > Cnidaria > Coral | place: Petempiche,Puerto...
ATTGTCCCATTTGGGGCCACCTAGTGCGAGGTTTGTTTTCATGAAATTTCGTGGTATTATGAATTCGTCGATCTAATTCACGTTCAACGAACTCGAATAAGAATGAAACAAATCTGTTCTGTTCATTAGCCGAAAATTAACCGATTAGAGGACGAAGATAAACATTTTACAGATATTTAATATATCTCTTGGCCAGGTACAAGCCGAGTTAACGCGGGCTATATAGAAAATAGAGCCTTTGTAAAAAACGTTGGTGACAAACTGGAGAGCTATAAGTTCCAATCCATTGAACAACTTAACGAGGCTGCAATAGTTCACCTGCATAAATGAAGTAACATTGCGCAGCATCGCTAATTCTCTACCTAAGGGACGTCTACAATCAGAAAATTACCGACGATCGCGTCATCTCACATGAGAATTAATTTCCATCAACAGCAGAACAAACCATGGGGGGTAAAGCTAAACATAGCACTCGAGACGTTGGTAAGAGACAAAGCGCTCAATCAAATTGATGCAGGAGCAGAGTTAACGAGGCGTCGCAAAAATTGATCTCTTCGACAATTTGCAATATAGCTTTGTAGAAGCCAGAGGAATCTCTGTAAAAGATAAACTAAGACAACATGATATCCATGGAAGAAAGAAAGCGAATTATTACGGTATATTATCAAAATGTAGTAAACCGACATTGCTTATTATTTCGGCAGCTCCTGTACTACAAGGGAGAACATTAATAGGACTGCAGCATTCTCAGCAAGTGAAGGGAATTTTCCCTCTCTCCACATGTACACCCCCTATTCTCTCTTTTCTACATTAGTTGGCGGTTTCTCTCTCGCGTTTGCTGAGGTAATAGTTTGGTATGTTCGTAATTTAAGCTTTCTAAGCTTGCTATCAAAATAAACGGCTACATCTGTGGGCAAGATATCCCAATTGGGAGTGTTGAGTTTTACTACTCAGCAGACAGAGTTTAGCCAAAGCAGCACCCACATGAGTTATGTCTATGTTGTATCTAAGTGCGCGGAACAAGATACATAAAAGCCTTTTTCAATAACAAAACTGAATACTACACGTATATGTCCTTAGAAACAACAGACTCCCGTAAAGCAAAATACAAAAGAAATGGAAACAATATTTCCTCGCAAACTGAAAGACTGTTATGCCGGTGCACGTACAATGAAAGCTCTTTTATGTTTTCTCATTTTTATGAAAGGGGGTCAAAGTGAGGGTGAGCTCAAACATGACATGTTAGAAAGGAATGCTGCACTGGCGTTTCATTTCTTTGTGATTCACTTAATTTCGTGGTGCAACAATGCAAACAGCAATGTTCTTCCTTCTCATCTGAAAGTTGGAAATAAGCTGTTAAGCTGTACCAGAAATAGACCGTTCACGAGGAAGTAAATTTATCTATAAAATGAATGCATTTTCTAACGATTTCAAACCCAGAAGATTAAGAGCCGAGAGCACTGATCAAGATTTGAAGATGTCAGGATTGGTTATCCACTTTGCCTCCATGATGTGCCTGCTTGTGATCCTAACAGGACCAAGTTCTGCACTTTTCTGGCGACCGTCTCTGCCAACTTACCCAAGCGATCCAAACGATTCTTATTATCAGGGTAAGATATTTCACGTTTTTTAAAATATCGACAACAATCGGTTAATTGATTGTTCTTAGCTGGCTGCAAGAACTTAAGAACTTAGCTCAATGGTTCGCTCGTATTAACGGCAACAACATAATATCGCTTGTCATCAATTGAATTTTATATCTTGATTTAAGGTGCCTCGGTACAATTTTTTTCTGAACCATACCATACATTTTCAGTCAGCGTTTTAACACTCTTCCCTTAATTGGATCGATATGACAATGACACCCGTAACTGAAAATGGATCGAAGTTTGGTATCATGTATTTCTCAAGTTAATCGATAATTCTATGGCAAAGATAAACCAAAAAAACGGAAAATCAGTAAAACACGAATTTTGCGCGAACCAGATGTGATATGAAAAAGCTAATACCAATGCCTTAAAGTATGGTTTATAGCGAGTAGAATATATAAAACTACTAAAAAAAACATTCTGTATGTTTGATCTCGAGAAGATCGTGGAAATATTTCAGATTAAACTGTTTGCGTCATAACAGTAAATGAACTGGCTGTTGAACATTACTTTGATGAAATTGCTCCAAATAATACCACATTTGGCTATCTAGGCGACCGATTATCTGTACTGAACAAACACACATTTACATAAGCACTTTTTCTAATACTTTAACTTCTAAAATGGCAACAAATCACGAGGCGATAAGTAAATATTTTTCGACAAACGCGATTATAGCTTTATGTCACGCACCGCTATAACTCCGAAATTCACAATGCGCTGGTTTCCAAACGAAGCACACTATTGAGCTGAAACGTTTTAAACATGTATAACTTTAGAACCCCCTAAAAATGATGAGGATAAGAATTGTGGTGGCTCTTTAGTTTTGGATTTTAGAACTTGATGATGTCACGTGAAAAAATTTGTATTTTGAATTTAAGTTTCTATGTAGTAAATTTTTGATTCCCTTTGCGACCTAAATACATTTTACAAAAATTAGTTTAATCGAAGGTTTCTTATAAAGTTTAAGGTGCCTCGATACATTTTTTTTCTGGTGTATACCAGGCATTTTCAATCAGCTTTTTTAGGTTTCTGAAGAATAATAGGAGTGACCTTAAGAAAATAGTCTCGTTCTTGAGATCGCCGGAAAGAAAAAAAGCCAAAAACTTTCATGCCTTCAAAACATAACTTCAAGACCCATAAAGTGAGTTTCAGATGTTTACACTATTTCCAGGCCGCTATATTGGTGTACCATGGAGGCACACCAGCATGGCGGCTCTATACTGAGCTCTGTAAATTTCTGTAAAACATTTCGACGAAAATCTGAACTTTGGGAAAACGCACAGACCTAAAACAGGGAGAGGTGTCTTATTTTTGTTATCTCCATAACATCACAATTTCTTGTTTTTATCAAGTGAATGGTTTTCGATTTTTTTTTTGTTTTGCGTGACGGTGAAAACGATCTATTAATATTTATCTTTTTCAAAAAATTTTCTTATTCTGAGCTCAAAAGTTTTAATTCTGCTGTTCACGAAAAGCTTTCTCCATTTTCCGCCTTATTTTACATCTTCAGTCGCATCACTCAGTAGATTTTTCCCACCCGAAGAAATCCCTCTGCTCTGCGGAGGAGAGAGCGCAAAAAATGTTCTGTGACGATCACACTGGTCATTTCATTTCAGAGAATAATCCTTCCTTCTTTTAATTGCAGTTTTTAAAACTGTTCCCGCGCCCGAGGTGACTGCAAAGAAGCTCATGACCAACTTTCTGGGCTATTCACATATTACCAAACGACAAACGGTTATCGAAGATATTGTGATAGTTATGGATGGCTCTGGGTCGATTGGCTCTTGCGAATTCAAGAAAGGAAAAGAAGCACTTAAACACATGATTAAAACACTGCATAATCCTACGCATGACTCGAAGTACGCGGCGGTTACCTTTTCATCCACAGCAACCGTCAACTTCAAGTTTTTACCACACTCATCAGCAGCGAGCGAAATAACTACGATATCTTATCCAGGAGGCGGGACCAACACCCAAGAAGCACTGGCAGAAGCAAAGAAACTGTTTGACGACCCTAGCTCAGGTACTCTTTGCAATATTTTTCTACTTTTTATTCTTTAGGTTTTCGAGAAGGTTTCTGACGCGGTTTGCAGACAACTTGGCGACCGAAAATTAATCAGCAACTGCAGTCAGTGTTCACAAACAAAAAGATCGCTGATCATCTGAGAGTAACGGAAGAAACGCCTACCCTGATAAACCAGCAAAGTGTAGTAGAAGAACTCACATGTGATTTGTGCGGTGCAAATTATATTGGGTACACTTGCCGCCACCTCCATCAACGCGTAGAAGAACATAAACATTCCGTGATCGGAAAACATTTCAGGGTTGAGCATGCCTTATCACCTGACAAGATAATCAAGAACTTTAAAGTCCTCGAGAAATGCGGTGGCAATCTTTGAACAAAAGATCCAAACTAAACGCGCAAGCGGATTCCATTCGCGCGAAACTCTTTACATGAATGTTTCCATGTTACGTTTGCTAATTTCATTTTCTCACATCCTAACTACTATAAATATGCCTTGCCGTTATTTTTAATTTATGCATTCGACAATGATGACAATGATGACATGAAGTCGTCGAAACGCCATGTAACTTTACTTACTTACTTACTTACTTACTTACTTACTTACTTACGTACTTACTTACTTACGTTAATTTTCCTGCTTAAATGTTTTTCGAAATCGTTTTTTTTTTATAAGAAACTATGAAACTGTCATTAATACTCAAGAGAGATAAGAATTAGTGGATTAACAAGATTGTTTAAAAGCAGCGCAAAAGCAATTTGAAACTTAGTTAAAATGTTTGCTCTACTCTTTTCTGAACTGAAATCAAATACTTGTTGTGGTTTGCATTCCTTTAGTATTACATGGTTGCATGTGTCTGTAGTAAATCCTTTTTTGTTTAATTTTTCTTGTCAAAGGTCGCCGTCAGTTCCCATCAAGAAGTCTAGTTTTCCTTGTCACTGATGGTCAATCAAACCACAAAGACTCGACCATACGAAGTGCCAATGCCCTGAAAAGGAGTGGCGTTGAAATCTATGTGGTTGCTGTTGGACATCACATTCACGGAATAGACGAAATCGTCCAGGTTGCCTCCCATCCGCCAGACAATTTCCTGTTTAGAGTGAAAGATTTGCAGGGATTCTGGAATATTGTTAAGTTGACCGTAAATGTGGTTTTTCCTGATAAATACGATATTGTCAACTACGACCCTCCTTGCTAGTAAAGCGAAAGTACTCCAAGGTTGTGACAGTTCAGAGCTCTGAACAGTTTTGTTTCATTTGCTGATTGTAGGAGTTTAAAAGCTGAGAACACTAGCGGCTGCATCTTTATAGCTTTTGGAGGAACTAGTTAATCTGTGTAGGAATGAATTTGTAGATTGTATCTGAAAACGCTTTTGAGCCGAGTTGTCTTTTTTGTTGTCCCTATAACTGATCCAGGCTCCATATGGAGATAAATGATCTGTATATCACAAGGGAACTTCTTAATAAAAATGATTATAAAAATACTTACTCATTGTTTGTTCTCTGACCCACCCCACGGGCACGTACAAATATAGCACAGCCGGCTACATTAGAAGGTTACTCGTTAGTGGTGCTATTACAACTAATCCCTTTAAAATACTTGATGAACCGAAAAGTTTTCATCACGACCTTTATAAATCAAGAGTCTACCGACAATGGCTGCAAAACTGGCGAAACGTTTTTAAGAAACTTGAACATTCCTAAGTTATCTGAACAACAAAAGCAATCTTGTGAACGTATGACAAATCATCTTGTAATAATGGAATACCAATTGAATTTTATAAAACCTGTTGGGACTGTGTCGGTCACGCTTTTATAGAATGTACAACAGTGGTCATTTAAATATGGAGAAATGTCCAGCCCTCCCAAGAAACCAGTTATCACTTTGACTGCAACACAAGGTAACGAACGAACTCTTAAGGGAAATTGGCGAATGATCTCCCCCATTAAATGTTGACGCGAAATAATTTCAAAAGTAATTGCAATTAGAGTAAAACCTGTTTTGCCAAGCGCTATCCATCACAATCAAAACGGGCTATGTTGAGACGGTTAGGTCGATTTTGGATAAAATAGAGATCACAGATAAAGAGAACATCCAGGAATTCTGATTTTTTATTGATTTCAAAAAAAGCTTTTGACATATTATAGCGGCACTATATTTTTAGGTCTTGTAAAACTGCTTTTAAGCCTTCAGCTTTGGTTCCGACTTAATTAATTGGCCATAATCGGTGCCACTGTGTTTCAGTCACCTAATGTGTGTTCCAGATGGTAGCTGGCCATTATTTATGCCCGGGGGCCCTCTTTTGGAATTCTTGGGGCGAAATTTGGGATATAACGACGATAGTAACCCATGCCAGGAAACCACTGTCTTACTGTCTCACTTACCTGCAATACGTTCATTACAATAAACTACTTACGGTACGTTACATAGAATAAATTACTTATTAATGTATACATGTAATACTTAGAGTAAACTAATCACTGTACATTATCTACAATAAACTACTTACAGAAAAACTAATTCTTACAACAAACTACGAAATTACAATACTCTACTTACACCACACTACATTAAGATGAGAGTATTATTTGAAAATGATAATTATCAAAATTAAGGAATTTAACGGTACACACAATTAGACAGGACATATTAGAAGCTACTAAAGAAACATAAACAGACACATACTTGTTTATTTACCTATTTGTATTTTTCGTATCCTTTCCACCACCATCTCTTCCTTGGTCAGTACTTCAACAAGTTTTCTCCATTTAATAAAATGTTGTGAAAGCTCATTTTTTCCTCTGGAAATTTGGAGTTCAATTCTGTAAATCAATTTAATCCGAGCAATAAAACCATGAGCCGTGGGTAGACTATTTTGGCACTTTTTAGAGTAAATATAATATTTCCCTAACAATGATAAATGGTTTATTAAAGTAAAATTGTCTTTCATGTCGACCTTCCCAAAAATTATGTCTCACTCCTTCAATGTTTCAATATAATTACCATTGTCTTTAAGCCAGGATAAGACATGTTCCCAAAATTTAGAGGATATTTTGCAGTAAAAGAGTAAACGCTCGATGGATTCTGCTGTTTCCTAACAAAAGGTGCAACTAGGGGAGCCAACTAAGCCAAAACGATAAAGTTTCTCTTTTGTATAGACAGTGCCATTCAAGAATTTTGTTTTGAAACCCACTAGTCTTCGATTCTAGAGTTGAACAGAAGGGTAAAGAGTAAACCTTATCCCATTCCACGTTTGTATCAGGGTATTTATCTGTTAGTTTTCTTTTTGCAGTGTGTGGAAAGAAGAAAGATTTCGTTTCCCAGTCTAATTTTGGGATCATTTGGAATCTCTGCAGCCCGCGAGGGATCAGTAATAGATTTAGTAAAGGCGCGGTGTTCAGCGGGAAAGGAATCGATAAGGCTCATTATTATATGGCTATGTCTCACCAGGACTGGGAACTACCGAATTCACGAATTTGACTGGCTGAAATCGATATTGACCGCGGTCTAGATTTTCCCATCTAGACCGCCATCTAGACCGGTTTCATTTTGCGTTGAAAAAGTAGCAAACTAAACATACAAAAATGTTTACCATTTTCTTTTATTTTCTTCTCAATCATTTATGGAAGTGCCAAAAAGCCTGATGACAAAAAAGAAAAGTAAAGAGGAGGAGAAAATTTCGGCAGGTTTAAGTTAAGCTCATCGCCGTTCACAAGCAAAATGTCAGCAAACCAGTTACATTAAACAAATTAAAGTTTTCTTCTTTGCCATATAATAAACATCTTATTAACCGAGCTAAGGCGGTCTGTATGGGAGAATCTTGACTTCGGTCGTGTGTACAGACCTAACTGCGTTCGGTCTGTACTCACGACCTCGGTCAAGATTCTTCCATACAGACCTCCCGCTCGGTTAATAAGAGCTAATTAAAAGACGACGCTACAACATTTTTGAGGTCTGGTTGCTAAGCTCGCCACCTTTGCCGTCTCGGCAAGTAAACATGGCGGACAGTTGCTGAATCAAATATTTATTTATTCGAAAGACATCACTCCAAGTCCAGGATATTTAGAAAGATGGATCATTTTCAAAATGACTGCTGTCGCCCTTGGACCAAAAATCCTTTCAAGAACTCGTATTCAATGAACTTTAGAATCGCAAACGCAGTGCCGGGTTACGTTGATCGCTAGCAGGTCAGATCGAATGACCGACATTTATTTTTCTTCAAACTAAAGCTACTCATTTTTAGACGATGATGACAGCTCTGAATGAGGTCAACAACGACAAAACAAAGGCATGGGATGAATTTATTTTTTTGTAGTGGTTCGCTTGTTTGTCTTACTGAACTTGATGTGTAAATTGATTCATAATCGATGTAAGCTTACTTGTAGGCTTATTATTAAAACTACGGCTGCATGCGTGTATTCAAACGAACAGTCTGTTTTAGTCGTTATTCTGTGTTTCACCTCTGAAAATTATACTAAAACAATGATTCGTCCAGGCTCGGTGGACATTGGTGAATGTTCACCAATGTTCACCTCGCCTTCGGCGAATAACTGTTAATTAATTCGAAGAAGCGGATTTTTCATTGACAATTTTAGAAACCTGGTAAAGCGTTTTCGTTCAACTGTTGCTCAACTGATTGTGGCGTGTTAGGATCCTGGTGACCTTTGTTTTCCTTCACCGTGCATTGTGAGAACTTTGTAGTCAATCACAAATTAAAACATGTTTTAGCGCCCCAGATGTTGTCGCCATGTTATAAAAGAAGTGGTTCATGCTTTAAGCAGTGCGTATATAGAGTTATGGATGCAGTTGGGAAGTTTCCGCGTGCATCCATAACTCGATATACGCACGCTAAGCATGGAACCAATTCTTTATTAAGAACTAATTTAATGAGGCCTTTGCGTCATATTCGTAACAGCGGACCTCTACAAATTGCAAAAATATCAGCTTCGTAGAAGTTATAATTAGTGGAATCTCTCTGACATCCATGGGAGGAAAGAAGAGATATATTGTGGCATATTTTGAATTAAAATGCAAGAAATAGACATCCCTCAAAGCAATTGCTATAAGAAAGAAGATTAAGAGACTAGAAAACAATTTTCTTGCATAATGCAAATCACATTTTCTATTCAGAGTACGCCATTCCAAACGAATTGTCATCTACTGAAAGCCTCTTTTCAGCTCCGCTGCTATAACTATTTTTCATAACAGTAGGAAAAACAAATAATATCACTGATTGCTGCAAGTAACAGAGTTCCGTGGCGGAAGATAAATCAAATATTTCCCCGGAAATAGGATTTTTATGTCCTTTCTCTGCTTGTGTATTAAGTAATTCGGAGAGGGCCTGGGAACGACAGGGGAGATATTGGCACAATGCAGTCGACCCCCTATAAGGGTTTCGCGTAGATCACATGACCTTCTAAACCATGTAAACAGAGCTCAGGCAAGGCAGCACTGGGGTGTGTTCTTTTAGGGTGAAGGGAAAGGGCATTAATAAAATATTTCCCCGGGAATAGGATTTTTATGTCCTTTCTCTGCTTGTGTATTAAGTAATTCGGAGAGGGCCTGGGAACAGCAGGGGAGATATTGGCACAATGTAGTCGACCCCCTATAAGGGTTTCGCGTAGATCACATGACCTTCCAAGCCATGTGCTTGTCATTGAGTCCCTGTTAATCTGCGGTACAAGACGTGTTTTCATACTCCCTCCTCCTCCCCAGGTCCTATCCACGGTTTTCTTTCAAGTATGTTTTAGTGTCTGCGTTTTTAGTGCCCTCACCTTTACTGGGCCAAACTTCTTATGGAAGATTGTTAACAATATTTGATGTTTAAATAAAAGCAGCTATGGGCCTTTGCCCATAGCCATATTAGCCCAATCATTTGATGTGTTTATAGTGGCCCAGTAAACAGAGCTCAGGAAAGGCAGCACTGGGGCGTGTTCTTTTAGGGTGAAGGGAAAGGGCATAAAAAATATGAAATTGAAAAGAACATTTAATTTCCTCGTTCAAACATCTGTTACGTGCTCGTACAACGAGAGTTCTTTCATGTTTTCCTGGTTTTATGCAAGGGGATCAGAGTGAGGGTGAGCTAAACATAACATATCAGAGAGAAAGATGGAATCGAGACGATTGGCTTTTCTGTTCTTTGTGATTGACTTAAGGCGGTTGACAAGAGTTTAAAGCATTCTTTTTCAATTCTACTATGATAGATGAATCTTACAATTTTGTTTCCAGCAATGCTTTAATAAAGGCAACATAAAATGGCCAAACAGTGGTCAACAAGGGTATGAACATTTTCTTGACATTAAAAGTTATCATGCAACGGTATGGTCAGTTAACAACCCCATAATTTTATTAAGTACGTGTAATTTCAAAACGATTCCCATTTTTTTTTTTTTTTATTGAATCACTGGCATGTCAAGATTCAACTTAAAAAAGGTGTAAAAAATTGTGGGTGCAGTTCAGAGTCACCTTTTAATTATGGAAAAAATTAAACTAGCTCTGAAACCCTTCCTATATTTCCTATGTTTTTCTAAAACTTTGAAACATTTGTATTTTTTAGCATCCGTAGTACAGTTTAATGATAAATTGTATGGATCACCGTACTCGTTTTTGAGTTAGAAGCAGATTACGCTGTAGGTAATCTTTGGGAGAAGAAAATGGTCATAATTACTTAAACAATGATTGGGCATTTATTATTAACTATTATAATAGCATCTAGGCTCGATTTCCAGCCGTTTTGGGAGTCCGGTTGTCTTATCCTCCTCCCAACGTGGTGTGGGGCAAGGAAGGGAGCTCACAAAACGGCTGGAAATCGAGCCTAAATAGCATCCTTCTACTGAAAAAGAGTGGTAGTATTGATTCATCAAAGAAAAAGCTGAA
>Ga0126338_10003891_pt1 | contig 10551 bp, 10 predicted proteins | sample OrbCmetagenome_2_FD_92529 | JGI IMG/M metagenome (GOLD analysis project Ga0126338, IMG submission 92529) | Coral microbial communities from Petempiche,Puerto Morelos, Mexico - Orbicella C C metagenome | ecosystem: Host-associated > Invertebrates > Cnidaria > Coral | place: Petempiche,Puerto...
CCCTCGTCTGTCGTAGATTATTTACAGTTAATTACACCTTATTTTTACCCATAACTGCCTTATCTACGCCTGGTAAATCTTACACCACTTAGTTCATATTTCTTATATATTGAATCATATTTCACATCTAGGCACCACTCACATGTATGAACACTCACTGGCCCAGGAAACAAAGCAGTTTACAGACCAACAAGTGTTCGGCACCCCAGACTACCTGGCGCCCGAGGTCATTCTCAGACAGGGCTATGGCAAGCCTGTGGACTGGTGGTCTTTAGGTATTATCCTATACGAGTTCCTCATTGGAGTGCCCCCGTTCTATGGCGATACGCCTGAGGAGCTATTTGCTGATACGTTGAGTGGTGAGTAAACAAACTAGATTTGTAACGTAATGGTGGGCTTTAAAGTACATAATTTTTGGAATGGATGACAGTAATGCTTGAATGAATAGGTTATGCGAAGCGGTCTCGAACCTACCACTCCTCATAAAGATATATGAACATTTTTGTTTTCATCGAAGGTGTTATTGAATGGCCAAGTGAAGATGAGGCACCTCCAGAGGACGCCAGGGACTTGGTAACAAGATTGCTGGAGCAGGATCCCATTGGACGTCTGGGCACTACAGGTGCGTGGACCTCTGTGGTCTTTATTTTTGCGTCTACAAGATACCTCACACTTGTATGTGCCTTTGTCCAGCAAGGTGTACCATTAGAATAATTTAAGCTTCCTTTTAGCGTATATTCAGGGAGAAGTCTTCAATAATGAGCGTTAACTTTTTGGACCGAAAATCACAACCCACTCCACGAGGCCAACGTAGCATTGATCTGTTGCATCTTTTGTTCGTGGTAGATAAATCTTCATAGAAATTCCGAAGACTTTCCAATTCTTCTTCTTCAATCCGAACTAGCACGAACATTTCCGAAAGGGGTCACGTCAGCTTGACGTCGTCAGTTACGATCATGTTGCTTAGAAACATCTTACGATAATCGCGGCTCGGGCAATTTTTGGAAACTTGACTTTAAAAGCTGTGTTTGTTAATTGTGTTTTACATTTTTTTCTCTCTTCTTGTTCGGTCCTCTGGCCAGGTTCACACGAAGTAAAAGAACATCTCTTTTTCACGGGCTTAAACTGGACGGCGTTGTTGAGACAGAAAGCTGAGTTTATACCTGTCTTGGACGGCGAGGATGACACAAGCTACTTTGACAGTAAGTCATGACTCCGTTCAGCTAAGCTGGGGCAGATCTAGGGGGGTGCAGGGGTTCGGTCGAACCTCTTAAATGCTGGAAATCCCATTTCCGAGGATCTCAATTTCAAAAACTTTTCCGGGGCAGGATGCTACTGGACACCCCACCCCTCCATAGGGGACTGCCTTTGGCGGTCCGCATTTCGAACCCCCTTCTCTGAATTCTCTAAAATCCTGTATCCGCCCCAGGCTTTAGCCTTGTTAACCCCTGCTGTGGTAAAGATATAATTTCACTTATAAATGTGAGTACTAAAATGTCTATCGTGACTTATTCCCTATCTGAACTGTGCTCTCTTAATTTTTACAGCTCGTGCAGACCGCTACAACCATGAGCTTGAAACAGATGATGACGAAGACGATGATGAAGAATTCAACAACTTCTCCAGCGAGTTCAGTAACTTTTCCACATGTTCCCCCCGGTATTCCCGTATCTGTGCGTCCCCGGTACCATCTCCGGTGCCGTCTCCGGGTGCTTCCCCAGGGCCTTCATCCCCCGTATCCCCCAACACCGTGAAGAAAGCATCTACAGACAGCAAAGACTCGTGCGAGGAAGTCACCACACCGCGCAGTGATCAGAGTTCCGAGAGCTCCCCAATGACTGTCCGAAAGAGGGATGTAACCGAACCACTTCTTCTTCGTTCGGAGAGTCGAGAGAGCGACGAAGATTTCCGAAGACAACGAAGCGATAGTGGTGTTGATTCCGATAAGCCTCGGAGCAGAACGAACTCGACAAACGAGTGAGTAGAAGTAGATTGCGAATGCGCAGATTGATAGTGACTTTGTTTCTCTTCTCATCTGGCAAGTTTCTTACGTTACTAAGTTTCCAACCAACCCGCTGTTATTTTTTGTTTCAGATCTTTATCCCCCACGAGGCGTGATCTGAGCCCGGAATCCCCCCTCACTCCCCCCACAGTCCGACTACGAAAGAAAGCCTTTTCAGACTTGGCTACAGTCCCTATCCCGCTGTTATCGTTATCGGCGGACGAGGAAAGCCCGACCAAGCCTCCCACGGCCAGCCTTACTGGGGAGACCGAGGACAGGTATCGGGTGTATCGAACCCATTCCCTGCCGGCTGAGAGAGAGCATAGACTGTCTACTGCACCTAAACTGGAACTGTCTTGTAAGTCTTGATTGAGATTGAGAATGATTATTTTTTAGTGAACCCCTTTACTTTTTAAGATGGCTTTACATACCCTGAGTAATCTGCGATCTAAAATTTAAACATTCCATAAAACATCCTTATAACCAGACAGACCAAACCTTGTGTGTTAGCTTTAATAAGTCCAAACTTGCGGCCGAAAACCAACGTTGAAAAATGTGGACTATAACGGAATAAAGTATTTCATGCACAAAATTTATTTCCATGTTTATTTTCCACAGTGTCTGATGATGAATACCGAGCTTTGCGACATCATATAAAAAGCCCTCCGGGTTCACCCCGATCCCAGAGTCCTTCACGCTCTCCCAGGAGCCGCAGAAGAGCCAAGACTCTGTCACTCAACCTCCGACCACCAATCATAATCGAGAAAGGTCCGCGTGGATATGGCTTTACCTTGCAGGCCATCCGAGTGTACTTCGGCGATACGAACTACTACAAGGTCCACCATCTTGTGTCGGTCAGTAGTCACACTTCTTGCTTGTTCGCTGTCTTGCTGAATGACATGCTCGCTTGCACGTTACATTAGAACCCCGCGTGTAAGAATTAAGAACCTGCTAAGAGCCTATAGCCTAAATTACCAATAAATACCCCAAAATACAAGAAACTATTGTAGGTTCCTACGCGTGGGCTTTTACTGTATTCTGTTTCCAGTAAAAAGTTCTAAAGAAGGTGAATTTTTAATCCCTGTAGAATGTGGATCATGGAAGTGCTGCATTTGAATCAGGTCTAAGGCCTGGAGACTTGTTAACCCACGTGAACGATGAGGTAAGAGGGTAACGCACATGTAGTTTTCTTTTCGGCCTTATTTGGTTTGTCACACAACGCTTCTACCAACTTGTAGAGTCCGGAGTTGTGTTGCGTGACATTCCTATGTCACTTCTTCGTGGTTGATCTTGAAGATTTTACTGCTGTGGTCTTCAACTGTTTTATTACTTTTCCATCCTTTGAAACTTCACATTATGATAGACGCTTTGTGGCCCAAGTCTCACTGTTAAATCCTGGATTAATTGTCACCAGAGTGATATTTAGCATTGTTTTGCTAAGATGTATCACAAAACCACAGACTGATGGTGTTGTTATTTCCTTTGCAGTCTGTGGTGGGACTTACTCACCGAGAGGTAATAGAACTTATTCTCGGCGGTGGTGCAAAGGTGATGCTAAGCGCTACAGAACTCGCCAAGACTTCTATCAAGAGAGGAGGTCGGAAACGTGTGCTGTCTGCGAGTAAACAGGTCAGAAAGAAGCTACCTTTCAGACGAGGAAGAAGAGGAACAATTTCTCCTAACCCCTCCCCTGGTCCTGAAACGGGTGACAAACCGCCGAAAACTAAACCCTTCTGGAAACGGTTTGGACGAAGAGCAAGCCATTCACTCTCCCCTGGGAATAGTAGTGTTCGACGGACGAGCTCACTGAAGCGAATGGTGTCGTCGCCGGACACGAAGACGCAGCGACCTGCTTCGCCTAAACTCGTTTCGCCGTCGTTTGATTTTCGGGCTCCGTCGGATCAGTCATCGTCTTCCGTTAGCAGCAGCCCTGCTTCATCACCAAGCTCGCCTTGTGCTCATGGCTTAGGTCGACCAGGTGGGTGGGAGCTGCTAAGATTTAGCTTGCTGGCGATGAGTTTCTAGAGAAACTATTGTGCTGCATTTTCGGGAAAGTTGCATTCCTCCATTTTTCACCGGCGAAGAGCCAACACTCGAAATGCCAACTTTCTAAATTCGGTATAGCAAATTGCCTTAATCGGCATTAACTTGATCACAAGCTCATTAAAAATACTGATAATTACTGATAATCGGGGAATTTGATAAGCTGTGACTTCCATGATATATTCCTCGATAATGTACGGTTTTGCTTGTTGTCATTTCTGAGCAAATGTCTTCGCAAAAAAACTCGAGATTGTAGTTTGCCTGTTCATTTTTAAAGAAAGATGTGAAATCTCTTTCATGCATGGAAAAGTAGTGAATGATTAACAATTGTTCGCCGAAGTGGAGGTGAATAGTGGTGGATAAGGGGCGAGGTAAATATCCATCACTTTCACCGACACTGAGGTGAATAATTGTTTTAGTATATACCATACAAGCTGAATAATTGTCGGACCAAAACGTTATTTTATGTGTGACAAGTGGTCGGAAATTTTAAAATCTCTCGCGCCGGCTGCTCGGAGGTGAATGGTGCTTTCTATTCACCTCCGAGTTAACCAATCAGAGCGCGCGAAAAGCACTATTCACTTGTGTGGTATATACTAATGTCACTTATTCATGATTGATGTCTTTTAGGAACACTTCAAGGACTTATTCCAAAGTTACGAGCGGTCCGTTCTCCAAGAAGAAAGTCCTCAACACACGTCCCCGTGTCCCCCTTAGCCAGGACACCTTCGCCAACCTCAGCCTCCCCCTCACATGGTCACGGGCATGCACATCAACCTCGCAGCACTTCTCCTTTGACCTTGCGAGGGTCCCCTGCGTCACCGCACCTGGCTACAATCACGCCCCAGACCTCGCCGAGGCCTGGCTCGCCGTTGTTAAGGCGCGCGCTTTCGCCAGAGCATTTCCATCTCGGTAAACACGATAAAAAGACGGACTTTCGTACTAGAAAGACTTCCAGAGAAGAGAGGGCTCCACTCGGAAGACAGGACAGCTTTGAGCTGAAGGGACGACATCATCGTAAACATGATACTATTTTTCAAGGAGTGCGCTGTGTTCTGGAGCAAGAGAGCTTTGTTGAACGAGCGCGTAGCGTTAGTTTGAATGAAACTAAGACTCAAAATAAACTTGAACTCAAGTGCGAGCTGCGGAGACATTCGGAAGAGGCGCCTAAGACGTTTTTAAATCTGAAAAGCGAACCAAAGGATTCTTCTGAGGAGAGATTAGAGGAAACGGAACATGACACGAAGTTAGACGAAACCGAGCATGGCACGAAGTCGGAAGGAACCAAAGTGGACACGAAGTTGGAGGAAACCGAACAGGACACGAAGTTAGAAGAAACCGAGCATGACACGAAGTTGTGACGACTGACGGTCGTGATTTTATCGATGCTGAAATGCTCTCTTTTTAATTATTAACGATCGCTGATCCTGCTATTCGATAGATCTGAGATCAACGATCCTTAGTAACTAAACAAGAATTTGAAGAGAGTTCCCAAGGAAGTGGCAAGGATGGAGGTCGTATGTGTCTTGTAAATATCTGTAAATTAATGTACATATGTAAATATAAAGAAGATAATGTCATGAAACACTAATTTATAAGTCTGATCAACAAGCTCGATTTTAGAAAGTAGAGAATTGCTGTGTACGTTTGCAGAGGTAGAGCTAACGTGGCCAACCTGTTGTTCCCAAGTGATTAAAATACATTTTCTCCGTACAGTATCTGTACATTGGTTAGCAGACAAGTGATGAGAACAGGGGAATTCATCAACTAGCTGTGCTATTTTGATTACCACCAAATTCTTTGAACTGACATTGAGAGAACTGTATGGAAGTCATTTAGGAGAATTAACATTTGTCGCTTGGGATTCAAACGATTGACCGCCCAGTAAGAAGTTACCTGTGGTCACCTTAAAAATCTACCTTTGTATTCAGTAACCGAAAAATTACCCGACTGAAAGTCAAAAAAAAGTTCTTGTGCGAGTAACGCAAACGCATATTTGATGCAGATTAAAGAATAGAATTGTAGAGTAGATGCGTTAGCACAGTGTATTGGAATAGAGTCTTAAGTAAAGTGATATTTTATAACGTAGAGAGATATTCTTTGGTAATTTAATAATTTAATTTTGAGATCGGATATAATTGAGGATGGAGTGATCTTAATGTTTCCAGATGTGCCTGTTTTTAGGGCTTGCCACAAGTTGCTCTAGATTCCCCTAAAAGTTGCCCGAAATTTCTCAAAAAGTTGCTCAAAAGTTGCTAAAAAAGCCAAAACTTTTTTTGTTTCTCTCTTCTTTTATTTGTTCTCACGCCTGATGCAAAAATATGCAATCTGTGCAACAAAAGAAACATTTGTAAGCATTTTTGTACAATTTTGCGTTGTAACCAGCGTCGCTAGATAAATTCGTTCACAATACGTATGAGTAAATACTACGCATCAATATCAAAATTTTAAAAATTTAAAGAAATTAAAGAAATTCACAAGTTGTCTACTGCAACATTGTAAAATATGGAAGTATATATGGCCAATTACAGCACTAAAAGCTGCTTCGATATCTAGAAAACTAGAAATTGCTAAGAATGCAAAAAGTTGCTCGAAACAAAAAAAGTTGCTCGAAATACGAAAAGTTGCCAAAAAGTTGCCGAGCAACTTATGGCAAGCCCTACCTGTTTTAGTGTGCGTGCGTGCGTGCGTGCGTGTTTTGGCGTGCGATTGTGAGTAGTTTGATATCCGTGTGTGCGTAAATTTCCGAATCTCCGAAACAAGTGTAGCAACCCAAGTGAGAGAAGCTGGTTTTCTCTCGCATGTTAAAATTCCTGGCTCCCAGCTTGCGGAAAAACGGACGGATGTCTCCCTCCGCCCGTTTCCTCCACTACCTGGGAGGCTGGAACAGACTAGAAACTGTATTAAGATTGTGACTTAAAATTTGGATTGATTCCAGACACTGCTTGAATGAAACGTAATAAACTAGTTTATAAACTCAGATTGCACCTTCTTGATGTAAATGGAAACAACGATAAATAGTGTCTTATTGCAGTTGTCTCCTTTAATAACGCTAAGAGCTATGGCCATTGTAATCAGCTTTACCACCACAGTTCCACGAACATAGTTGATTAAAAACGTCTCAATTTTGTGAAATCGTCCACTTTCAAGCCAAAAGGTACAAGAGTGACTGAAAAGTTGAGCTTTGTGCGTCGAATATGGATAGCAATTTTAACAAGTGTCATCCACAAGGGTTATAATCTTGTAATCTTGTCATTGGGTTTAGCTTTTCATAGTGTTTTCTTACAACAAGTTCTGCGCATTTTCGCAACGGACTTCGAGGCAAAGAAAACCGGAAGTGCAGGTTTGGTTTCCGCGTTGACCGAATTGAAACGATGAGCCGCCTAGCCCGTGCAAAGAAGACACTGCCAAACGGTTACAGTTTGGTGACTTACTTCGTCATAATGACCCCCGTATCACTTGCAGTATATCACACGACAGAGCGGTTTTCTCTTTTAGTGCCGAATTTGTTTTCCTAAAAGACTCGCGCCACTTTATCAGCTAAAACCATAAGCGATCGTGATTGGCTCCAACATTTTACCGCGCTTGGCGTCGGCTTCATTTGTTTGGAGTTTTCATTGGTTAAATGGATTGGTTGAGTCCTTTGTGATTGGTCAGAACGATTTGTAAGACGATAAAGGATAATATTTTATAGTTTCAATAGAGAGATGGTAATACTGGTAGTTTGGGAGCGTGGCAAGAAACGTTGTAGAGGAGCAGTGGATGAATTCGTTTTGAAAAAAGGAAATTGACCCACTAACTAACTTAACGTTTTTTATCGTGGCTCCAGATGTACTAAATAGTCTTTTAAAAGCCTGTAAGTAATTTTCCTGGCAAGGGAGGTATTTATTCCTTTTTTTGGCAGTGAAACAAGTGAACGCAAACTGAAATAAGAAAAATGTCTTTCGTTTCCTCGTTGTTTACCTAACCCAAGCCGATGGTAACTATACATGCCTCGTATATGTTTATTTACCTTGTTCCTGGACGGCGTTCCTCCCAGGCCTTCAAAGTCAATTGATTTTGGTTAATTTCTCGCCCCGGACCACGTGACCCAAAAACGATTGACCGCGGCGAAATATTGAGACCTAAGAACTAGGCTATATGCTTATAGTTTTTCTATTAAGAGCATCTGTCAATGATAGAGGATCAACAGGGCTACGAAATTAAAAACATTTGTTTTAGTGGATGGAGTACAATTAATCTCAAGGAGGAAAATTCTTCCAGAAATTTGCCTACTCTTTCCGTGTTCCCACAGAATGTCAAAACAGTTTCAATCGCCCCTGAAAAGAGGTAAATAGCATTTACAAGACATATACGTGCCATGTAGTCGCTATAGAAACCAATTTAAGATTGTTAGTGTTACTGTCTTTACCCATTTGGATAAAGTGCTTTATTCTGTCTATGTAAACTCAATTGATTGTCAGCTTTATTACCTGTATGAAGATATTCTAGTCCTTGTGTTAATTGTTCAAATACGCCAAGTTTATTTTGACATCAGGGCATGATACGAACGTTGATTTGTGACAGGATCTGGCAGATTATTCAAACACGACGCTATTATACATGCTATTTTGCACATTTTCTTGTGAACTTCAATATGCATTTTTGTAGTTATATTAGTTATTGTTGTTTTTTTGTGTGATAAATATAAACTTCCCATTACTGGTATCTTGAGGTCGTTCCAAAGGCGGCTCTTTAAGCTTGACGTTTTTTTTTTCTTCTATTCCTTGCTAAATATATCATCTATGCTAATTTCCTGCTCCTCCTTTCTTAAGTATCTGCATTTGGACAAATCGCTCCAATTTTCTCCAGACTTTTCTTGTTGCGACTTCTGAGTGACTTCTCCCTCCCTCAAGGGTGGAAGGCCGGTGCCCCGGGAGATTCTCCGAGTCCTGCCATGGGCAACACTTAATCTTCGACCCCCGAGGTAATCCGGCAGAGCATCGAAGACCACTTCAGCATCATGCAGATCGTACCGGCCGGGTGAACCAGCCATCGGGCTGCCTCTCCGATCTCCAATGCTGCCTTTCCTCTGCCACGAATACTGAGGTGTACTAAGACTCGTCTTCCGCGGTTCGTTCGGGCTCGGAACCAACGAAAACTCCTCGGCAACGCTCGTCCTTAGCCGTCCTCTACCACTATCACCTTTCTGTTGAGTTTTAGAAGTTCTACGCGTTGTGCTCGCATCAGTGTAACAGCTGTCAGAGTTTATTACAAATCTACCACGAAATGCATCACTCGTCGACCTTTTTCTTTCGCCTTGATCCCGAGGTTCTTTAGCAAAACGTTCCTCAAAACGTTTTTGTTCATTTTCAGCTCGCGTAATGCGCCTGTGAGGATATTTATCTTGTTCAATCTCAGGAAACTCCGTTCTGTTTTGTGTGCGCGCGTTAAGCTCACTTTGCCAATCACCAATCTGTTGTGAACTCTTTGTTTGCTCGGCAACATCTTTAACTTTGCCTCCTGCTTTTTCAAGCTCTTTGCCTGCGGGCTCGTCATCTAAAACGTCTTTGGGTTTTTTTGCATCATGCAGGTGAAAAGATGGCGGATAACTTCCACTTCGTCTCCTTGGAATAGCATCTTCACCTGAATTTCTTTCTCCGCCGCGTGCATGTAAATCTCGCTCTAAACCGACTTCTTTCCTGTCTTCAGATGGAACAGAACTCACTGTTGTTCTCCGGGGGTTCCTTTGAGGCTGCTCGATCAAAGATGGAACATATTGACCGTAGTTTCCTTTCGATACTTTTAACTCCCTTTGCAAACCGTGTAAAATTTCCTTAAGCTCGCGAGTTTCATTCTTGATTCGTTTGTTTGACAACTTGTGCGAAGTGTTAATAGCTTGTAACTTCTGCTTTAGTTCATTGTCAACCTGGGATATTTGCGAGACTCGCGATGTGGAAGCGAGGATATTACGTTCTTCGAAGGACCTTGAAATCTTCCTGTGATCTCTACTCATAGTGCTTTGCTTTCCACTTAGTTAAAGTTTTACAGCCTTATTACAAGACATCTAAAAACAAGAACACAAGAACCTTTGATCGACGGCTCTCAGTAAATCCTAACTTCTTTCGTAACTATAACACAGGTCCCATTAAAGAGAACCTCCAATTTGATCAACAACTTGGTTCACACAGTTTTCAATACTTAACAAGAAAAACACAAACGTTAAAATTATACATGTTGTGAAAAGATAAGTTTTGTACTGTTCGGCACAATGAAAACCTAGGAGTTTCTCACAAAACCCAATATTTAGATTAATATTTGAATCGTCTCAGATGATTACAAAGCCAACTTCTCATGCACTTTAATTTAAATCTGGAGTCACGAAAGTGTTTAGTAACAAACACGAAATTTAGTTTTCAAGGACTTCTCATTATATAATAGCAGAAGCAAGTTACATTTGCTGGCATGAGCAACTAAGTGCTTTCAAGAAGTTTTCGTTTATGGAACAAATATTATAATTTAAAAAG
>Ga0126338_10003892_pt1 | contig 10548 bp, 3 predicted proteins | sample OrbCmetagenome_2_FD_92529 | JGI IMG/M metagenome (GOLD analysis project Ga0126338, IMG submission 92529) | Coral microbial communities from Petempiche,Puerto Morelos, Mexico - Orbicella C C metagenome | ecosystem: Host-associated > Invertebrates > Cnidaria > Coral | place: Petempiche,Puerto...
ACAATAATCAGTACTCATTTATAGTCCGAACGTAATGTACCTTAAAGTAAAAACACAGCACAATGACCCCAGCGAGGTCCAGCGCACTAGCTCTTAGGCCATCAGGCCTCCCACAAAAATGTGCTCCTTCAATGCCCTTTTTGAGCGACACTCAATCAGATACAGCTGAGAGTACATTTTGATGAAGAGTTCCAACGCATTGATGAATTTCATATCGTGACATAAAATTATAATCTCCACTACAAACGTACAAATGACAATTTATCTTGATAATTCTTTAACTGAAACCTTATCTAGTAACATTCCTTTCAGAAATGAAATAGCCATACCACTCATGTATCTAAATTACCTTGATAGTTAAGTGAGCTGTCTCTTCCACATTATCATTCAACTTGTTCCATATGTCTTTTAACTCGTTCGACTGACTTTCTGTGGAGTCAAATAACTCTTGATGTAATGGAGAACACAATTTATTACTGCAAAATAGAAAATCGTGTCATGCACCAAAACAAAAACAATACAGTCCAACCTCTTTAAAGCGAACACCCAAGGGGCAGATCTGAGTGTCCATGTTATGGTGGTGGTCATATTAGAGCGGAAGAGATTATATGACTTCTGGCTTGGCTAGGACTAGGTTAACTGTCCGTAAAATAGCGGTGTCTGTATGGTGGTGTCCGTGTGCCTAATTGCTGACAATTATCTTCCGAGTTTACTTGGCGGCAAAACGCCAAGCGTCCTCAGCCCCAGCCTTCGGTTTCGGGTAATAACTTACCTCGCCCTTGATTATTCAGGATATCACGGAAAACCGTTTCTGATTATTGATTAATTGATTGATTGCTTTTCAGTGAACAATTTTCATCGATCGGCATGCAGGGGGAGTAATGGTAGTTTTGTGAGTTATTATGGAACTCTAATTACACGACTAACTTAGTTTATAGGGCCAATAACTAAAATAAACCAATCAGATTGCTCCATTGCCGCTTCAATATTCTCTACATACCGTAGAATTCCGAAAGTAACGGCCCTCGCTAATTTCGGATTTAGCAGGCAAAAAGGGTCGCTACTTTTGGGTAGCCGATACTAACGGGTAACGGTTACTTTTACGATGGTTAAAAAACGTTTTTACAGTAACAGTCGTTCTAGACAAAGCGGACGCTTAACACAAGAAATTAAACATTCCACTTTTATATGTTTCCAACTACCCTCATAAACAAAGCAGACTGAATAAACAAAAAGAGGCCCTAAACCGGTTGGTATTGTAGGGTGAAAGTATATCACAATACAATGGATTACCCTACAGTATATCATTTGACACTGCTGCTAGACAAACACAGCTCATAAATCATAGTTTCAAGAAAAGTTTAGTCAAGTTCGAAGTAAAATCACAGATCGATAACGCTTCAAGTCAATGTTCAGTCCTGCATTCAGGCTGTTCCATCCGCATGACCAGCGCTTGAGAAGAGAGACTTTCTAAGGGCCACTACTTTCGGGTGGGCTGCTACTTTCGGGGGGACCATTACTTTCGGGGTTCAAACGGAAAGTAAAAAATTAACGTGACTTTCGGGAAGCCGTTATTTTCAGGGTAGTGGTGGTGGGGGGGGGGGGGGGGGGGGGGGAAGGGTGGGCTCCTATAAAAATGATGGGGGTACTGCTGGTAGTCATCAAAGAGTACAAATTAGCGATGGGTGGCAATTGGGGTAACACTTAAATAATCGCGATATCCACAGCGAGCCAAAAGTAATATCACTGTCAGTTGATGTATTGCCTTAGAAGTCGTTCCTCTTTGGGGTAAAAATAAATTTAAGGCACACCCACAAAACGAAATTCTGGTTCCTTTTAGTGGTTCTTTCAAAATTCCTGACGAGCGTGCCGTCTCTCCGGGTCAGCTGCACTGGAATGCGTGTAATGGAACATCCAATCCATAGAAACCTCTGAGTCGCAGTGTTATTTCCTCCTACATGTATTTCTCAACGACGGGAATACTCACGCCAAAGCACAGGTCTCCCAAGCTCCTCGCGAGCCGTGAACATTTGTATTACACTGTTTTCTTCTCAACGAAGAGAGGAAAACAGTGAAACTAAAACTTGCTGTATAATCGCTTTGAAACGGCCTCAAAACGTCACGTAAACGGCAAGGGGCACATAGAAGGGTATAATTTCTTGGCCATATTTCGAACTACTGTAAACGCTGGTTTCATTCCCATACAAACTCTTATATTTACACTGTGTTACGCCACTGAGTGAAAAATATTTAAAATGTTCACGGATCCCAAGGAGCTTGGTAGTCCTGTGGCTAAAGTAGATTGGATACAAACTTGGTGATTTCCTCTATTTATGATTTTCATCGAAAATAAGAGTCGTAACCATTAAAAAAAATAAAGTCAAGAATCTGGGATGTGATAGATGATTGATACATAATCAACCTCGCTAAAATTTATGTCTGTGCGGTTTTTCATTCGCGCGTTATGTGGGAAAGTGTTTTACCCAGATTTAAAGAGCTTTGTGTGGAGACGCCATGTTGGTGCCCCTTAATTAACAGAAACATCTGTCTTTGAGTTTTGCTATTGAAACAAAAAGTTATTACTCTGTACTCTACTAGTGCAAGAACTGTTCAGTTAAGTCATGTTTTGACCCACTTTAATGTTATGCAACACAAAAGCTTGGAAATTCAAACGTGCTTTATTACAAAACGAAGAACCCTTTCGAGCTAAAACGTTGTAAGACGTCAAGTCCTTAGAGGGTCTTAAATCTGATGAGACGAAAACCTCAGAAAGAAAGGTAATTTTTAATTTTGGATTATGATTCCTGGTAATACTGATTATTATTACATGGCTGTGTCTCACAAGGACTGGGAACTACCGAATTCACGAATTTGATTGGCTGAGGTCGATATTGACCGCGGTCTAGATTTTCCCATCTAGACGGGCATCTTGACCGATTACATTTTGCCGTGAAAAAGTTGCAAACTAAATACAAAAATATTGACTATTTTCTTCCAAAATATTAGTTCCAGAAAATATCCATATTATGGAAGTGCGAAGCCTGATGAGGGAAAAAAGTAAAGGACGAGTTCGGCAGAATTAAGTTCAGCCCATCGCCGTTCGCAAGTAAAATGTCAGCTAGTACAAACCAGTTACATTAAACAAATTAATTTTCTCTTGTTTGCCATATAATAAACATTTTATTAACCGAGCTTAGTCGATCTGTATGGGAGAATCTTGACCTCGGTCGTGTGTACAGACCTCACTGCGTTCGGTCTGTACTCCCGACCTCGGTCAAGATTCTCCCATACAGACCTCCTGCTCGGTTAATAAGAGCTAAATACTTTAAAACAAATTCAAAACTATGAGTTGATGAAGCCAATTAAAGTGGAAAGTCACTTGTTGACCTGTTATTTGCTGCGCATCCGTGAATATCACTGTACATTAATGTTATTTGCTGTTGTAACTGTTCCCTCCCTCACAGGGCCTCCTGTTACATTTGCTATGGATGTTGCCCCGTTACGGATTCTCCCTCCAGCTGGTTTCATCCGGGTACCTAGCGGTAGTTTTAGCGCGGTCCTGGTTCTAGACGAACTAGCTGAGAACACTGTAGACATCACGTGTTCACTGGATACTGTTCCCCCTGGGGCTCAACTGGATAATACCTCGGAGCTTTGCCTCGGTTCCCCGAGAGACCAAGTTGCATTTACTAATACTACTGTGGAGATTAAGCTCGACAAGAAAGACATACAGTTCCAGGTTTGTTGACCGTAGATAACAAAAGTAGAACATGATACATGCAGATCCTTAACACTCTTACAGACCGTTCCCCTACACTGTCGTGCCACCACCCAGAGAGATGAAACCTTCATTACCCAGCAAATACTCTGATTGCTCCAAAAATCTTCCCTTGGCTGAACACGTGTCTTCGCAGAATCAAGATAGATGTTTTGCTCCCAAAAAAGAGCATTTCTATTTGACCAAGTGTTCTTCAGTAATGTGAAGAAGTATTCTATAATACGCTTTCAAATACAATTTGATAGCTGCTATTTAAACTGAGCTTTTCGCTTTCAGTGAACTTAGCAGTCTTACCATCAGTGAATGTGCATAATGGCTTTTTTAGGCCGTTTTACGCACGGTTGGTTTCATTCACGTGATTAAAAAAAGTGATCACTTGATGACAAACATCTCTTGGCTACAGTCTGCAGCACAGCTGTTGCAAATTCCTCACAAGTATCAAGTTTGAGACAAATCTTATCCATGCGATGGATTTTACATCGTTCGAACTCTTCTCTGCTTCTCTTACTGTATCTTATTAGAAAGTGCGAAACTCAACAAACTTGCAAGCAAACTAAGAAGCACCTTTCCTGACAGCAGGAGATTCACCACTCATCACACGATCATAAAATTCGTCATCACGTGATCACTTTTTTGAATCCGTGAATGAAACCAACGGTGCGTGCAATGGACTGAAAAAAGGCCATTTCAGCAGACTCTGGGATCAATAGTAATTTGAACAGACGTCTGGGATCTATAGTTGACAGGGTATGAAAAGTAACCCACCTTTATTTAACTCAAATTTTCCCAGCCAGGTTGTCATAAGTTGTAATAACTTCATAAACATTCTTGTTTTTCGGCCATTTCAATTTCAGGAGAAAGAGAAAACAAACAGGGGTAACAAACATAACAAATAGATTACACATGGTATATTCAACTTGACGTTTCGTGTGTTACAACACGCATCTTCAGAAGCGTAAGAACTTAGTTTGAACTTAAATAGCCCTCGGCTTGAATTTCCTTGACTGTAGCGCAATAAATGTACAATTTCCTTTTTTTCAAAATTGCTGAAATATACATATTGTTGAAAAGAAATTGTTCTCTTCTTAAAATCTGAATATCTGAACACCTCAAAACAGCCACAGAAAAAGGAAATGTTAAAGAATTAAAACATGTCATTTGGAAATTTGTTTCACTCTTTAGAAAGATGAGTTATTCCAGACAATAAGCTTGACGCTGTCTGGAAGTCCTGCATGGCGCACACAGAGCCTGGTGCGAGTCACGTGTTGCGGTCAAGATACGGGATTGAGCCTTCGGTACGCCAACGAGTCAGCGGTGGCGTTCACTTGGGTTGAACTCCGTAAACTTCAACCTATAGACTGGAGTAGTATAACGAGTAAGTAAAATAATAGGGAAACCGGGATAAACTACGTTTAACTGAGCTGGGCACTGAGTACTTTACCCTCTTGTGTTGTTAGGGAGCTTAAGTAACGACGACGGCGACGCCGAGGACGACGCCTAGTCAAAAATGAATTTATGGGTGCGTTCCTTTGGGTGATCCGGATCAAGATCACATCATCAGTGATCATCAGTGATCCAAGGTCACACTGATCCTGATCTAGATCACCCCAAAGCAAGGCAGCCTATATTTTACCAGCGAAATTCGCAGTTGTCTAGATCTGTTGAGTACGCCAATGGCTCTAAAAACGTGAAAATTAACCGTCGTTGTTCGCGTTTCTCAGACTACGCAGAACTCGGTCGTTTCACGTTCTTGTTTTGTAGAGGACGGTAAAGAAATGTACAAAGATTTATAACGCACATGCACAGCTATTGTTCTGCTCATTAAGCCGTCGTTTGCTTAAGCTCCCTAATGTCTGCCTGCCCACGAAGCACAATAGGCTTCAGAAATGTTGCTGTTTTCATACTTTAGAGAAGAAAAGCGTGCTTCGGGAAAAGCTGGAACTCCCCATCAAACAATAATTTACCTTGTATTAATTAAATAAACGATTTCTCCTCTTTTCTCGCCTTTACTGACAGCTGAGAAATGGGTTGAGATTGCATCTGATAGCTGAGAGCTGATAACTAAGAGTGTAGCAGTCGTGTACAGACCTTCATACATTTAATAGTTAGATGATGGTCCAGCTCGGATACATGGTAGAACAACTCGTAACACGGTAAATGATGTTGATATAAATGAAAATAGTAATCGTTAAGCATTCATTCAAACATCTGTTTGTAGGTGGAACAAGGAAAAGCACGCTGGTCTCTGATGTAGATTTGACTTGTCCGTGTGACTTGAAGGAAAATTCCTGCGACACAGGCTGTTGTTGTGACGAGGTATTACCAAAAAACAGTCTATGTCATAATACATTGATCTATTTTTGTAAGAAACCCCGTGAACCGGAAACACTACAACGAAATGACAGTCTCTACAATCAAGTTATATCCGGCCGGTTCTTTCAAAAGAAAGTCCGCTTTATGTGTCGCCTTAAAACAGTTGTCTGGCTTAAAGGTTTGTTTGACGTATCGGCAGCTCCTTCCATCTGGGTTGCTTGAGTAATGGTGCATTGTTCTTTCATGTTGTTTATTAGGATTGTACTGACTTCGAAAACGAGACCTCCACTTGTGTCCCAGGATTCTTTGGAGGCGCCACGTCAGAGAAGCTTTTCGAATTTAGCTGCCAAGCCTCCTGGCCTGACTCTAGAGACTGGCAACCATTTCTCTGTGTTACCATTAACAACAGCCCGGTGATTGGCTACTTCTACAATCTCACCTCCCCTCCTTTAGCGCAGGATGCTACTTCGTTCAATACGCTGGCTGATAAGAAAAAGAGAGAAGTTTTCGCTTTTATCGAGAGCGAGGAACGACAAACGAGCTTTTCAGGTGGCTTGTACTCTGCAGGGACAACGATCAAAACTGCTGCGAATACTGAAGACGTCAACTATGCAAGAGCAACACTTGGCATTCTTAATCTGCCACAGTCTTTTTTCAACGGCTTGTGTTTGCAGAATGCAGCCGTACGATTTCTGGAAGACGTCTCTTCTGGTTGTGTCCTTGAGCTGGAAGAGTCTTTTTGTGATTCAGAGTCACCTTGGAGCGCTTTGAACTATATAATGCCCAATAAACTCAGTCGACCCGCCTGCCCATTGCCCCCGGCAGTGCTAGCTGAGGGCAGACTTAATGACACTGTTGGCGGCATACCCGAGATATCAACCACAGAGGTACAATATTACTGTGCCGATGTTGCCGAATATGTTTCCGAGGCAAGCCTTCAATCACAAGACTCTGTTAACAGTTCATCATTTTTTGAAAGAAACACACAGGAAAATAAAACTCCGGCAAGATGCAATTTTGATGACGGTGAGACTTTGCCACCGGCGCCAGTTTTTAACAAAACAACAAGAATCTGCTCCAATGTGGTGGTCAAAGTCGAATACGAATTTAAATGGCATGAAAGACGAGTAGACGCGGTACAGGCGAAAGTGACGCTTGGAGACGTTGAAATTCCAGAAATCAAAGCCAATTCTGGCCTCGCCACATCTAATAACTTCATTAGCACTCTCAGCCAGAGTTTTTCTGTGAAGTTTCTTCACTCGTCAGCGCTAAACTCGTCTAGTGCCAGTCAGACTCCTTTTCAGCGTTCAGGGAACCCAGGCTATGTGCGTGGTCGTCCAGTGTTGGGTCGCCTGCAGAACAATTCAGGACAGGTAAGTTCGTTGCTCCTTTCCTTCAATCTTTGTTGAAGCATAGCATGAGATATTTTGCGCTCGAGTTTCGTCAGTTTTGCACTATTGATACATATTTCGGGATTTGGAAAGGTCGGCATTTTTCTGGAAGGATTTGATTTTTGTGATTCCAGCAAGTTGCGCAGAATGTTCCGGCTGTAATCAGCGTATATGATAACTATGGGGTGACAGGCCTACACAACTCCTATCCACGTGTAACAGCCGCTTGAAAGTTTTGCTCGAACTAGTATATCTTTAAGGATCTGCCCCTTTTGTATGGTACGATAGGGGGGTCTTTGAACATTTTGCTAAGCAATAATCCTGTGTTTTTAGGAGGACATTTCACCAGAGTAGAGCCGTTAGAGGTCATAGGTCCGTGTGGTTTTCCGCTGTTATCCGCGTGTAATTTAAAGAGATTGACACCTCTGTTGTATTAAAATTGTTCTCCAAGGAAAGTCAAGGAATTTAGGACAATTGGCATGGGATTTTAGTGCAAATTAACTTAGGTGACTACCTGTGAATGATCATACAAACAGAAGCATGATCTCTGTAAACGCTCTTCCTCTCCCGCTCAATGAGATTCGACACAGTTAATTGCCGACTGATGACGTACCTGTGCAGACTTTGGTATCTCAAAGGTCTCTCTCAACCAGCGGAGAGTTGGCAACAGGAACAACACGCGCTCTATTACCGTATAAAAATTAAACTTATCTATGCGCGGGGAAAGGGCTTTAGCTCCAAAAAATATACGCACTTCTGATTGGTCGAGAAAAGAAAGTTAATAGGAGAATTGCTTCTACACACGTTTATTGTTGCCTGCTGAAACATGAGAAGGTTACAACTTATTTGATTTTGGATGGTTGTAATGCATAACTAGACGTAGACGTTACTCCCCTGCTTATCATTTCTCTCTTTGAATTTAGTCTCTCTATGTTTGTTTTTTAATTCCTTTAGGTCACAGCTGGAAAAATCCAACTCTGGTCACCAGGCTCTGACAGCTTGTGCGCGAGCTCAACTCTCACCCCAGTCCTTTATGGCGAGAATTCATTTTCAGGCTGTTTGCTGAGATTATCATTAGATGACATAAACAACTGTTCCTCGTTACAGGAAATGGTGTCAACCAATCAGGCTCGTCTGGTTCAAGCCACGCATGTCGGCCGCACTGGGAACGCTGACCTGGCTTTTCCCGACGATTGGCTTCCAGTAATAAGGTGAGATTACGTCTGTCCCTCATTGTTTGAAGCGTTGATAAGGACCCCTGAAAAATCTTATTTTGGTGAGTTTTTGATTGCTTTAGTACCTTTGTAATTATCCTACCCTTAATGGCACGGAAGGCGTCATGGCCTCATGGTTAGTGTGCTGGACTTTGGATCGAGCCGTCCGGGTTTCAGCCGCCGGGGACAGTGTTGTGTTCTTGGGGAAGACACTTTACTCTCACAAGGCCTCTCTCCACCCAGGTGTATAATTGGGTACCGGCGAACTTAATGCTGTAGGTAGCACTGCAATGGACTAGCATCCCATCCAGGGGAGAGTGGAAATATTCCTGGTTGCTTCATGCTACAGAAACCGGGATAAGCTCCGGCCTCATGGACCAGTAGGCTCGTAGACAGACTTTATCTACCTATCTTCCCTTTTCGGTGTGGCAGCTTCTGTGATGATTCGAGTTTGCGCGCTCGTGGTCTAAATTCACGTCCCCCCACTACGACTGCAACTATGTCAAAGACGAGCCATGTAAGATACACAACAACGTAAGATTGACTTTGCCCTTATCGAAATAGGTGCCTGATTTAACATACTAGTCGGTTACACTTTTCAAGAATGACGCTAAGTCCAACATCAGTATTTTAGGTTATTATATGGCTCTGTCTCACAAGGACTGGGAACTACCGAATTCACGAATTTGATTGGCTGAAATCGATATTGAAAGCGGTCTAGATTTTCCCATCTAGACCGGCATCTAAGACCGGTAATGTTCTCCCATACAGACCTCCTGCTCGGTTAATAAGAGCTAAATATTGAAGACACATCTATGACATGGAGAGATGCCTGGAATCTAGATACGATTTATATTTTTCAACTACTAGTCAAAAAACATAAAACCAAGAGCATACAGTTCAAAAGCCTCCTCATTTGCTTTTCTTTAGTGAATCGCGAAGCAATAATTCAGGCTTAACCTCAGAACAAGGAACGTGCTCTGGAATCCCAAGCGGGCTGGTAATTGAGATGCTTGTCACAGAAGCCGGTCAATATGCAGGAGTACCTCAAATGGAAGTAGTGGGAACAAAAATAAGGTAAAAATCACAGTAATCACTGCCGAAAGTAGAATGCCCGTAGCTTTTAAATGCCAAGGAGAACATTGGTGAATATTCACCAATCTTCACTGAGCCTGAGACGAATAATTGTTTAAGTATAATATTCAGAGGTGAATATCAAGGACTACAAAATAACGGACTAAAACATAAAAGCACAGACGCAATTGTTCGTGTGCATATATGCAGCCGTAGTTTTAATAATTAGGGAGTTTACGAAACCACGACGGCGACGCCGAGGACAACGTCGGTTAAAAAATGAACTTATATTTTACCTGCGAATCTCGTGATACCCTAAAGTCATTTAGTTTGCTTCTCACGGTCAAAATTACCTCGAAACTGAATATGGAACACAGTGTTAAATACGGAATATAAATTTCAAAAATTAGCCGTTGTCGTTCACGTTCTCCAGACAAGGCAGAATTCGGTCATTTCACGTTGATGTTTTGCAGAGGACGGCAAAGAAATGTACCACGTGCACAGCCATTGTTCTGCTCATTAAACCTTTTGTTCAGTGACGTTCCCGTTGTCGTTGTCGTCGTGGTTTTCTTTAACTCCCTAATAAGCTTTCATGTACTCCGACTGTCAATCAATTTACTCATCGAGTTCCGCAGTAAAGGAAACGAGCGAAACACCACGAAAAATTAATAATAATAATAGTAATAATAATAATAATAATAATAATAATAATAATAATAACTTTATTTAAGTGTCAGGGTAGGTATTTAGCTTTCAGAAGCTAATTGGGGACACTACT
>Ga0126338_10003893_pt1 | contig 10548 bp, 8 predicted proteins | sample OrbCmetagenome_2_FD_92529 | JGI IMG/M metagenome (GOLD analysis project Ga0126338, IMG submission 92529) | Coral microbial communities from Petempiche,Puerto Morelos, Mexico - Orbicella C C metagenome | ecosystem: Host-associated > Invertebrates > Cnidaria > Coral | place: Petempiche,Puerto...
AGCTCAATCTGGAGATTGGTTTCATTGTACACTGTTAGTTATCTGCTCATGAGAAGTCCCTAACCATTTTCTCACGTGTTGCAGGTGTATACGCTTGCCCGTGTTATTACTACCCTAACCGAGCAGGCACGTCCGGCCGAGCGTCCTTTGTGGTGGCCGTGGACCTGAAGGCAGGAGCTATGACGTCAGACCATTGGATCAAGCGCGGAACGGCGATTCTGATGAGTCTTGACTATTGATCTGCGGTTATTCGACGGGTTCGAACTTCTTGCGTGTAACTAAAGCATTGTGTGACTACAGTATGAACATTACCAGGAGTACAAAAAACTGAACGCAATATTTTTACGTTCTTGTATTGTAGAATAATTTGTTGTAGTCTATTGTCATTCAAAGTTCCTAAAATTGTAGTAAACGTAAGATTCTTTCTACTAGTCTTGTTGCCATTACAAAGCTGCTAGAATGAATTAGTGTTGTCATTTATGAAGATTAGAGAGAGAGGTCATCGTTTTATAGTACTCCTTCGTTCGTGAAAATTGTAAATCTCTGTCATCGTCATACATGTACGTTTTTTCTCTCAAAGAGTGAAATAATTTATTTATTAATTAGGTTTGTACCTGTATTAAAGAGTATTTTTCCACACCATTTCAAACTACTTGCAGAGTATTGTGTTGTGTAGCTTATAAAGCCTTTCCCCTCATATTGGACTTTGTTGTTTCTGAAACATCAGCCGCCCCTTCATCTGTTCACAAGTGTACTTTTAAAGCCAGTACTCTAATTGTCACGCAACCCTTCTACCTCGTACTGAAAAGGAGCGTTGCATGACATTCTCATGATATTGTCTGGTCTCCAAAAACAGGTCATTTTCCTCCATCATGCAAATTCTAAAAAAATTCCTGTCCTCAGGTCTCAGTGGTCTCTCTCTTGTTACCTTTCTGATTAACCCCTCCTGTACTCCAAATTCATCGCGTAAAAGATCTCATGATTTATTTTAGGGTGAAACTGCTTGAATCTTTTGTTCATCAGTAGTCAATTGTGAACAAGATATACTCATGTCAATCTTTGTGAACAGCGAACACATTGGCCACTTGCTAGGGTAACCAAGCCTTCACATGGGATTTTTCTCATTGTCTCTTTTTACAAGATGCAAATGGTAACAGAAAGCCAAATTGCAGCATTTTTGTCCAGCTGCGTAAAATGTTTAATGAATGTTTAGCATAAAGACAGGAAGGGCCAAAATTTGTAAGAAACCCTTAAAAGTAGCCTCAAATTAATTTTCAGAGTGAGACAGTCACAGAATTCTATTAACAATTTCCAAATCAGTGTTCGTGTGTATGCTTGCACATCTGTCAAAAGTTACACCCAAACCCCTCTCTTTTCCTCTTAAGGTCACTCTAAAAAATATCTCTGGTGGCACAGACATCTTGCTGTTCACTGAGGCAGCCATCTACAAGCTTTTGACTTCATATGCTTGTTTTGCGCCAAGTTTAACACAACAAAGTATCTTGCAAAGCAGTCAATTATTCCTTTCCCAAAGTGCGTGCAGCTCCTTCCCTCTCCTCGCATGTAGGAGAGCAATAAACAGTGATGCAGGCTGCGAACGAAGGCAACCACAAAACAAACAGATCAAGGTGATAATTTCAGTTTATTTACAAGTGATTTTAAGGGTACTCAGAATTACATGAAGTTTACGAAAGACCTGGCAGCTTCATTAACACAAGAACATATTCCCAGCATGAAATTTCAAAAGTCCACAAACAGAACTACAGCACTTCACTTGGCCTTGCTCCTCTACAAAGACTGTAGAATAAAAAAAACAAGAAGATCAGTTACGATCAATATTGTCTCTTATCACCCAGGAATCCAGATCAGTGTTCCTAAAGTAAACAAAATCTATATGTTTGTGACATACATTGAAGTTTTGCAAAGATTTGATGTAAAACAATCAGGGTTTAAAGTGAGGATGAAAGCTTGATGTATCAAATACTTTTTGCGAAACGCAGGTTTAAGAACTCAAGATTTTACAAAGAATGTATGAACTCATCAGCACTTTTGCCACCCAGAAATTTTGCAGTTTTTGAAAGCCAATTTCTCCTCAAATGTCAGGGGCACCCAACAGATCGTTTCGGTAAATTATCTGTTCGGAAGGGCTTTAATCCCCTCTGATTTTTTGAAGAGAATTGTCCCCTCGAACTTTCGTAATATGGGAAATTTAATATCTGTTGTTTTCGGATTGTAAAAAATGTCGTTTTGGGTACCGAAAAAAGGTCAGCTATCATTTTCAGAAAGGCGATAAGACCTAAGGTTTTCGGGGAATGAACAAAAAAGCCCTAATAAATTCGAGAATACTCAAGTTCCCCTAGAATAACTGAACAGATAAAAAATTCTTAGCGCAACCTAAAATTAACCTACAGAGCTTTAAAAGTACTCCAGATGGCCTCAAACAGCGTTTAAAAGCATTTGAGAGAAAACAGTCGTTGGGTGTCTCTGAAATGTTACACCCAAAGAGCCAAACATTTCACCAACTACTAAGTTTCACAAGCTGTTTAAATGTTTGTAGTCAATTTGTGTCTAGCATGATGCTTTCTCTGTAAAAAGACATTTGTTCATGAGGAAAAATGTAAACAATTATGTCAGCAAAGATTATCCTACTTCAAATGTTAATTTTTCTTAAGAATTGGGGTACCCCAGGGTAGAGAGGGCTTTTTTCTCCAAGGTCCAACAGAATGTCACGCTGGCAACCAAAGACTGAAGCCACGTTCCGTTGCACCTTGGAAACATATTCCTCTGGCATGCGCACCCAGGGTAGAATTGTGGTGTTTATTAATTAGCAACCCTAAGCACCACACTGACGACAGGTCAAGCCCGATTCTTACAACTGTTGAACCTTAATGTTGCTAATTGAAGATTAGACCCGTAGCCCTGGTGGGCTACGGGTTAATAGCCCATGAAGTGAAGCCAAATGGGCTATTGACCCATGGCCCTTGAGGGCGAAGGGTCTAATTGCATTAGTATCACCCAACTAGTCGGACAGAAAAGGCAATAGTAACGTTAGCAAATGCAAGTTGAAGAAATATTTATTTGGGAATAAAACAAAAGAAAGCGTCACGCTCAATTACTAATAGTCCTCTAGTAGAATAGCCAATTAAAATGCAGGATTTGCATTAGTCCACTAGTTGAGTGATACTAATTACAATTAAGCTTAACTGTTTGTTTTCCTGACCCTTTTCAGAAGCATATCTTTACTTCTGCTCTAATTACATGACCAAGCTAACCTTTTGTCTGAATTGAGATCCAGTAATCTTTTCATCCCTGTCAATCATTCTTTGGTCAAACTTATCCACATTGTATCTGCTAGGCTACAAAAGAGTTTGAAACAGGTCCTGAAATTTATAATGTGAACTGAGCTCTAATTGTTTGAAATCAAGACAACAGCGCTTCAAGGCCAAATCAGAACCGACTGTTGTTTTTCTTCAATTACCTTGCCTTCCTGAAACAATCGGTCAACAACCTTCAATCCCCAGCCAGTGAAGGCTATGCAACTTCCAATGATTATCAACCCAGGCAAAGCTTCGTACCACATTTGGAAAGACAGTGAATTTCTCTTGCTACACAAAACACTCCAACAAAATTCAAAATGGCCGTCGACGGAGCCTCGTCCCCAACCTCGACGGAAAATGAGAGACACTGGGAATGAGGTTGCCTCGTCCCCAGTTTCAAGGTCTTGTACGCTGTTTAGTGGAGTGTATCGCAGGCTCAAAATACACCTTAGTTACCAGGGTGACTCTGCCAATCTTTCAAGGAATAAATCGGAGATGAAAGCAAACATGCTGAAGTCCACGTCTAGTAGTTTGGCGTCGGTGTCTTGCAGTAATTCAACAATTCCTTCCATTTTCCTACAGAGTAATGTTAAAGGATTTTCATCATAAGAAAAGAGCATCAGTTTGGTATCTCTCCTTCATCGCAATGTTGGTGTTGGCGAGATTGATTGCAGCAACAACGAGAAGTTGTTTGCCTAAAAATGCCTGTACTACTTCCTCAAGCCGAGTTTTCCTGGACGTTATCGGAATTACAAGACCTGCTGTAAGCGTACAATGTGCAAAAAGGAACACGTCGACGACACCTCTGGAACACTGGACTGATATAAGTATCACAGAGTTGAAGGCGATGTTAACAGCTAACAATGTTCAGCTGTTTGATGTTCGAGAACCTCACGAGTTGGTGGAGACAGGAAAAATCGCTTGTGCTACGAATATACCATGTATGTAGACTTACATGTAAGTTAATGATATAGTCTGAATTTTTATTGTAGCTCACAGATCTGTGTGTAGCACGTCTGATTGGTGTGTTATTACTTCAAGCGTTAATTAATAATATTATAAGTAAACTTAACTGTTGCTCTTTTGAAAAAAAAAAATCGTTAGTTTTAAATGTTCATCACCAGTGTGATTTTTAGTACTCCAGTGTCTCATATTCATTATCATAATCTGAAACAAACTGGTTTAAAAGACTGCTTGCCAAAAAAAACAAAAAAAACATGAGGAGTCAGGCCTTGATTGAGCACACTACCATTCTCATCCCCCGAGCCGCTATCCATTTGGTCAGCACCAAGAATCATGACCTATAGCCTGACCCGATTTTCTGAGCGCAAGCAGAGTATTTGTTTTGTATTCACAGCCAATCATTCTCCTCCCCAGAAGGAGCACTCCTTTTGGTCAGCACCAAGAATCGCGACCTCTGGGAAAGTCCAATTTTCTGAGCATGCACGGAGTAATCATTTTGTATTCTCAGCCAATCAGATTTGTCAGACTTGACTCTGAGCTTGCTCAGAGTGATGGGAAGACCATGAATCACGGACTTCTAGTGTTGGACTAGGCCAGAGGTCGTGATTCTTGGTGCTGACCAAAAGAAGTGCAGCCTCTGGGGATGAGAATGACAGCCAATCAGATTTGTCAACTTGACAGGAAGATCATGATTCGCGGACTTCCGGTGTTGGACCAGCCTAGAGGTCACGATTCTTGGTGTTGACCAAAAGGAGCGCAGCCTCTGGGGACAAGAATGGCTCACTACAAGAACAACTAATGCATAAAGTGTTTCTTTTCCCATCATGCAATCGACAATGTGTAGCTCCAGAAAATATCATACCTCCCCCTCTGGAAATTCTGATTAAGCTTCATACATTTCTTTAAATTTTTTGGTCTAACAGAACCCCCCACCCCACCTCCAATCTCTTCTGTGGGTGAAGTATGGATATTTTCTGTAACTGCACGATTTTGTTTTTGGTTTTTTTTTTCAAAAAGGGAAAAAAAGAATGTTTGTGTTTCATTGCCTTTACTCTTTTTCATGTACCGTAAATCCCTGAATTAGTGCCCCCCCCCCTCAAATAAGTGCCCCCTTCGAATAAGCGCCCCTCCTATTGGCCAAGATTTAAAATAAGTGCCCACCCCCCCCCCTCTCGAATAAGCACCCTCTCTTCCCTCCCCCTCTTACCTTCCTTCTCTTATTTCTTCTTTTCTTACCCAAAATAAGGGGGGGCCTGGGTCCCCTGGGTCCTTCCCCTAGATCTGCCACTGATCATCCACTTATAAATAAATATTTTGCCTCATATATTCATGACTTTTGGTAAAACTTTATTTATTTCAGTAAGAAAAGTTCCTGAGGCCTTTACAATGGATCCTGAAGAATTTGAAGAACAATACAATGTTGAAAAGCCAAGCAAGAATGATGCAAATATTGTGTTTCACTGCTTAGCAGGAGTTAGGAGTAGAGCAGCAATGGAGGCCGTCCATCAGATTGGCTTCACTAAGTAAGATACATGCAAATTCTACTTTTCTAGATCTATTAATTTTTTAACTTAAGTTTTAATTTTTTGTAATTTTTTAATTTTTTTAATTTTTTATTTTTTTTATTTTTTTTATTTTTTTAACCAAGACTAGTGAGCAGCGCAAAGGAACACTTCTTGTAGTTGTAAGCTTTTTTGTTTATTTCCCTCATGTCTCATCTCTATCTGACAAAATAAACAAAAAAGCTTGCAGCCAGGGCTCTCATTAAGGGCCGTGAGCCATAACACCTGTTACGGCTGACTATGCTTGATTTTCCCTTGACGCTATGGGTGAAATTCCCTGTTGTTTAGAGAATTCACCCACAAAGTAACAAATTTGCTATGGGTGTGGAGAATAAGGCTACAGGTGACTAAAAAATTAATGACAACCCTGGCAACTACTAGAAGTCTTCTTTTGTGCTGCTCACTAGTCTTTGTTAAAAAATTTAAAAATTACAAAAAGCTATATAGTTTTAGTTTTTTCTGAAATATATTCTAATTTAACAGCAGCTGCACTGCAGTCACTGCTTTCAATAAGATCTGGCACCTGCCAGAACTTTGGCAGGTCTTTTGTTTTTCATAACCATATTTATAATGTCGGCTGTTTTCATAAACTGGGTGTCTCTTATGACTCTCTCACAAGTGCTTCAGCAGGGACTGCACCTACTTCAGATTTACATTATTTGAAAACACTAAGGGTAATGGAATTGAAGACATTTCAGCTTTTTATGCTTGTCTGTAGCAAGTTATGAGTTTTCTAAGAAGCTAGAAACAGCTGTGTTGGCTTGCAGCTTGGCACATTACGAGAAGAACCCAATCAGCCAAGTTTTCAAATTAGAATTTAAGGCTTTTCTGACATATTTTAGAGATTATTAGACTGTCTTGTCAAATGCCAGAATTTAATACTTGGCTCTGATATGTTGACAATCGTGTATTGTATTCTATGACTTCTCTGCATTGTGTAGTTCCTGAAAATATCCATACCCCTCCTACAGAGAGTTGTTTGGTTTGAGCCACCCCATCCCTCTGGAAATTCCAGTTTTGGTTCACACTTTTACTTCAAAGTATTTTATCTTACAAGACCCCCTGCCCCTTGGAAGGGTATGGATATTTTTTGGAACTGCACATTCCAATGGGATACTAGAATTGATGGTGTAACCATGAAGTTTATATATTCTTAAGGACCTTCACTCTTACATGCACTCTCTAAAATGTGTTTTTTTTTCTTTTTTTTTTTTTAGGGCAAAACATTATCCTGGAGGTTTTGTAGAGTGGGCATCACAAGTCGATTATACAGAAAAATCCAATGGTTAAATTGACACAGGTTGATGTAAAAGTTCATTGTAATTTATTGAGTGGCTCAAAGGGATAGCAAGTTGCTGGATTTTAACTATTTTGGTGTAGTAAAGCAAATAAATTCTTATAGTGTTTTTCACTAAATAAAATTGATAGTTTTGATCTTAAACTGTTTTTCATTTCAGTAGTAACTGAATCATTTTCATTTTCATATTCAACTAAAGGTGTTAAAATATGTATATTTCCCCATTTTGGCCCCAGAATAAAATGTGATTAACTACCCAAGTGTTATCCAGCTTTAAGCTATACCAGGGATGTAAGTTGGTATAAAGTGTACTGTTCTTGAGTTCTGACAGTGCCCCTCTCTCCTTTCAATTATTATTACTAGAAAATTGTTGGAGAAACCTGACATATACCACCAAACTACCTGTTATTGAATAACATCCCATCCAGGGTTAGTAGTAATGTTCCTAGTCACATAAGATTGGAGCAGACTTTATCCATTCTATATAAAATTACTGTTCAGCTCAATAGGCCATTTCCAAGTTACCTTGAGTTGTGCCTCTGTTTCAAGACAAGTTTTTTTGGAAAACCTTTCATATGAAAATGAATTTGATTTGCATGAAAATGAACATGCAAGTGGAACACATTTCCATGTCAGTGGTTTGGCACGAAGACTCGTTTTGACACAGAGGCAAAAGGCAACTCTGAAATGGCCTATTTCTGCCACTCTCTTGAGTCCAGTCTCCATTTCCCCCCTCCCCGCCCCCCCGAACAGTCACCGGTATTGGAATTTTATTGTTGATCAAGACCACCTGACAAGGAATAATAAAGTCATACTTCTGCACATGTTTCATTTTTCACCATTTCTTCCCTGTATTTAGCCTCTGAACAGGGTCGTTGGTCAATGGTGGAAGATAGGACAAAAAGGAAAAGCCAAAATGAAGTGAGCTGGAGGGAAACTTCACCCACCTTCCTTTTCCTTTGCTCTGTTTTCCAGCTAAAACATGCTCACACGTTAGAAATGTGATAAAAAAGTAATCGCATCCCTTGTAGATCTGGTCCATCGCTCGCTCCAAGAAGTTTTTAATTGCAAATTACTCACTTCCAAGAGAAACCCATAACAGGTTGAAAGTTGACTGTCACTGATTAATTTTTGTAAAAAATTACTGTTGCTTGCACCAGTTCTGTCAGTCCAAATAACGTCTCAGTCACATTACCATGCACTACTTCAACCTCAATCGTTTAGGCTCTCTTTCTTTCTCTTCCCTTGTGCTTGTCGTTTAGGGGGCAAGAGAGAGAGAGCCTGGAATCGAGGTTGGCACTGCTGTCGCTCTCTTGGGAGGTCACGCAATCTTCCTTTCCGAAACGAACGATCGAAGATTGCGTGACCAGTCAAGAAACGGTCACAAAAGTCGATTTATTGGTATAGCATTACTAAAAAATACATTGGCATTAATGAATATTATTGATTTTTTTTCGCAAAAAAAAAAAAAATTTGTTAGTGCGTGTCAAGCTTTTTTGTAAATGCTTGTTTTTATAGAATTCCGGTTGTTTAGGGGCGGCATCGTCGAGGTGTGAGGCGTCACCGTGCTTCATATGGGCTCGACCCCTGTCGAACACGGGATTATGCCTTTGTAGACTTTGTAGTCCTACGCACATGGCAAATTAACTATAACCACGCTTCATTTCTTTTTTGTTTGTTTGTTTGTCTGATTGTTCGGACTGCAAAAATGACACCTTTATTTTGAAGGCGACACATGAATTTATCGGCCACTTCTTTGCCCTCCTCTAAAATTGGGCATCAAAAAAAAAAAATTGAAAAAGGAAAATTCCAAGATATTACACTTCCTGATTTGGAGATATTAAAACGGGAAACGTTCCATGCGTAACCAATTGTCGCAACTCATCAAGAACTTCCGAAAGATAGATGATAGTGAAATGGAAAACAAAAGTTTGATGTCAAAGACCGTCAAATAGCTCCGTCAAATGATTTTACGCCATGGGTTTACGTCACGTTTAAAACAGATTTTCCAGTCCATTTTCTTTTTGTCTTTACGGCCTGTCAGTGTGTTTATAACATATCTACATATATTACATGACCTTGCCATCACTGATTGTATAATGTGTCCGTAAAGTTAAAGCGTGCAGTAACTCACCGGCATTTGGACAAGATTACGTTACAACCGTTACACAGTGTACTCGAGGTGTGACTAAATGCACGTTCGCGATTGCGTTACTTTTTTCGGCGCTTCGAAACTCGGGCTATGAGATGGCTTTTTTGGAGAAAACATTAAAATATTTTGTACCACTCTCGATATAAACACAAAATGAATTTCGCTCTCTCAAATGAAAACTTAAAATCGTTGATTTTTTCACAACCGCACACCTTCTGTTCACCTTGGGAAGAATTTCCTCGAAAACGATGACGTCATTATTAGATGATGTAAATTTTTCAAAAATGTCACCGGAATGCTAATAAAAGAAGTCAAAACCGCTCGAGCTGCATAAACTTTTCAGTCACCCTCAGAAGAAGAGCTTCGAATAATTTCATAATGGCCTCACGCGCAGTTGCCCGATTAACCAAGTCTGTACTTTCGGAAAGTGTTCTACCCCGTGTTCTTATCGCAAAGGCGCTCTCAGCGAATGCTGGACCCAAAGAACGAATTTGGTCCTGTAGCAAAGAAGCTGATCAAAGCCAGATCGGCCTCGAATGTCTGAAAGATATGGTTATAGATGGTGATATACAACTTTTTGATGTCAGGGAGCCCCACGAACTTGCCTCACTGGGAAAAATACCAAAGTCTGTGAACATACCCTGTAAGTAGTTGTAGGGAATATTTGAGAAATTTCGCTTGCTTACAAGTTCGGTTTCAATCTCGGGGTATAAACTTTTTCGCCTATGATAGGCACAGCTGCTCATCATTCTCGTCAATTTTCAGAAATGTTTCGTCTCATTTTCATGATCCACTACGATTGTCACGCTCGAGTTTATTTTTATTTTTATTTTTCAGTGTCACAAGTCGTTGAGGCATTTAGCTTGAGCCCGGCAGAGTTCGAACAAAAATATGGAGTCCAAAAACCAGATGTAAAAGATGATAATCTCATCTTCCACTGTCAATCGGGAAGGAGAGCAAAGAAAGCCATGGAAAGCGTGAAAGAACTCGGCTTTGATAAGTAAGCTTATGTTTCTTGTGCATGTTATTTCATTTGCTTGTTGTCACGTTAGCATTTTGCACTTAGCCCAGTTCAGACGTCGTGCTTCTGCCGTGCCGAACTAAATTGCAATTTGGTTCGACTGTAGCACGGCGGGAAATCAACTCTGATTCAGACGTCGTGCCAGAGTCGAATCAAATCCAGGGTTTACTGAAGCCTCGTAACAATTCTCCTCCTAACTCCCCGAGGGAACGAAATCTCGCCAAAACACATTGACA
>Ga0126338_10003894_pt1 | contig 10548 bp, 4 predicted proteins | sample OrbCmetagenome_2_FD_92529 | JGI IMG/M metagenome (GOLD analysis project Ga0126338, IMG submission 92529) | Coral microbial communities from Petempiche,Puerto Morelos, Mexico - Orbicella C C metagenome | ecosystem: Host-associated > Invertebrates > Cnidaria > Coral | place: Petempiche,Puerto...
AAAGGATTCGGAATGTACTAATTTATTTGTTTCCGAGTGCCATCAACGTTATTACTTTATTGTGGTGTTGTTCTTTTCAGCTAAAGGATTTTTTTTGTGTTGTGGACGCTATTTTACAAAAGAATTAGAAAGCAATTAGGCTTGTTTACATCATTGCTAAAAACCTCTGTGGTATTACTAGACAATTTCGGGATACTATTGCTATTTCATTTTTAGATGACTCATAAAGGTCCTGAGTCAGGTACTAGCAGACTTTGATATAAAGAGCGTTTGGCCAAAAACCGAAATGCACATGTTCCATTGAGTAATTCACAGATAATTGTCGAGAGAATGGAGGATCAAGGGATTAAACTTGTATATTTACTACACGGAGTCTTAATGATAAAATGTGAATGTCAGAAATTGATCGGTCGATCAACGTCAAAAGTGCTCACTTGCAAACTAGCATTTCTTGTGTAAAATGTTTATCGTTAATTAACTCGCTAAATGGTGGAAAGACTAGGTTTTGTCTTTTCGGGCTAACATGTCATTACCTCTTGAAAGCAAAGAATAAGTGTTACTGTGCGTTTAATGCAGCATCTAATTACGAAATTGTCTTGCATGGTGAGGCAAATAATAAAACTTGTTGGTAAACATTGTTTGGGATTCAAAATTCCCTCATTACTGACAACACATAGTGATTCATAAAATTACCGCTTAATTGACAGACGCAGCTAATCTTGTTACGGGATATTATCCCGGCTTTGTGTCATTAGAGCTTTTAAACAATGCAGCATATATTTCCAATTTAACTTTTACAGTACACTATTTGGCATTCCACTCTTCTCCTAAAGCGGCCGATTGAAATTAAGTTATAGATTACTCCATATTATGCCATGTCAAAACATCGTTTGGGTCAACAATAAAGGATCTGGAACAGGAAACTTCACAGTGTAAATAGGAACTTAATAAAGTGACGGTTAAATAGCTTGATAATTAAATAATGTCGTCTTCATATCAGACGTGAAAAAATGCTCAGATGAAAAGTATTCATACTGCAAGAAAATTGCAAGAAGTTGAACCTGACTCGCCCGGTTTATGGACTTGTCTTCTATGAAAAGTGCTGCCGTGCAAGGCAATACTGAATCAGAGTCAAAAATTGCATTTCTTTGAGTAAAAAATTATTTATGCCCTATTTGTAGTGATCCTATTCTTTGAAAAGACCAACTAGTTATTTATTTACCATATGGCATGATCCCGCGATTTGTTCACTGGATCATGGATGGTATTATCCCTTTGCTGTGTCGATATTTTTCAACTAAAGGAGTTTTTTGTGCTTTGGGTTCTATTTTTCAAAAGGGTTAAAGTCAATTAGGGTTGTTTACATCATTGCTAAAAACATCTGTGATACTGGACAATTTTCAAGAGACTATTACTACGAGATGATTCATAGAGGTTCTGTGTTGGGTACTTACAGAATTTAATAGAAAGAGCTTATAGCGAAAAACGAAATGCACACTTTTCATTCACTGAATAATTCACAGATAATTTTGTCTACAGAATAGAGTATCAAGGGATTAGGCCTGTATATTAACCATATGGAGTCTTAATAATAAAATAAGAATGACAGACATGGATCGATCGATCAACGTCAAAATACTCACTTGCAAACTAGTGCCTCTTGTGTAAAATGTTTGTCGTTAATTAACTCACTGAATGCTCAAAAGGCTAAGTTTTGTTTTCTAGGTTTACATAACACTGCTTCTGGAGGGCACAAAATAAATGTTACTGCGTGTTTAACGCAGCATTCAGTTTTTAGGAACCTGTCTTGGTGTGATAAATCGTTTCAAAGGCTGTGGATACATGTGTTTCTGGATTCAAAGTTCCCTCATTATTTACAACAGTGGGTGATTCATAGAGTCATGGCATAATTGGCAGACACAACTAATCTTGTTATGGGATATTATCCAAGCTTTGTCTCAAACAAAGCAGCATATATTTTCAGAGTCAGTCTCATACGTTGACAAATTCAGTTTTACAGTGTAATTTTTGGCGCACTACCCTTCTCCTAAGGCGGTGGATTGCAATGAACTATGTCTACTCCACACTATGTCACATCAAGACATCCCTGGGTCAACAATAGAGCATCCTGAGTAGGAAACTTCATTGCGGTATAAATATGAACTTTATGGAGGTATAGCTACACACTCTGTAATCGATGCAGCACTAATGATGCCGCTTTCATTTTTCGTCTTCGTATGAGACATGACAAAATGCTCTCATGAACAGGAGTCATTGCAAGAAATCTGACCTGATTCACCTCACATGTAGACTTGTTTTCTATGACAAGTACAAGCGAACAAGCCAAGAATCAGAGTTAAAAATGACAGTCCTTTGACCAAAGCAATATACATGCCTTACTTGTAACAATTTTGTCTTAGCGGCCCACTAATTGATTATTTGCCACGAAACATGATCCTACGATTTTACGGTGAAAAATTCACCTGAGTTCAGTCGAGGGCACGATTCTATTTCCCTTTGTGTTTCACCGCCAAATTACGCAGACGGCTATGAGGACAATTACGTAAAGGTTTCGGTTCCAATTGACAAGACAAACATAAAAGAAAGAGTGATATTTGTTGGAATAAGGTGAATACGGAATAATGTTTTGCAGTCTGTTGACAACGCTTCAGAGACATCGGTTTCAATGAAAAATTTGACGTTGATCCAAAACATCGAGTGGCATACTTTTACGAAACCGAACTTGAAATTCCGCTTTTCAACGAGGCATCCGTAGTTAACGAATAAAAACAGGCATGCGACCAAATTTGTCGGTTGAAGCACGTAGCAATATTACAGACTTGTAAAGACAATTGATGGGCAATTAAACCAAAAGATACGACTTTTACTGAGACGACATTGATAAGATCTATAACGAGCTCAACATAGCTTTCGTCCTTCAAGTGGTTGTGTACGCCTTATTTCCTTCCTTGCTCCGTGATCGGCTAACGCAGCAGCTCTCTTTTGGAAAGCTCATTTTGGAGCTGTGTTGTAGCCTAAAATGACAACTTTTTTCACTGCTGTGGTAACGTTAAGAAAATGATTAAAATATAACCTAACCTTCGGCCTGTGTTCGTGAGAGACGTAACAGGCGGCGATGATGGCAAGAACACCCTGTGTGTCGTCGCTCTGTGACGCAAGTTACTCCGTTCCCTGGGAAATCTAAACAGGATAACAAAGCCAAGGTAAAGCCTCTTCAACAGTGAAGTGCGTTCGTTTCGCGATTGTTATTACAGTCTCACCACTACTCCGTATTACAAGTCTTCTCTGTAGGGATTAAAGTGTATTCCAGCGAGGACTAAGCTCTTTTCACAACATGATCTGCCAATCTGGCTTTATCGATTTCACCACAGAATAGCGTCTTAGGCGTGCTGAGAGAAGTGTATAATATTACCTTCCCAGTGACCATAAAGTGCACTTGGTTGCGTGCTGGTTTATGGGCCATATCATTTCAATCAGTCAACATATATCGAGGTCACGATAACGAATTCCGAGCATATGTAATTGAAAGTCCGGAAGACCATCAAGTACATACCAGCTTGAAGAATTGTTAACCTAACATGAACATCTAATCGGTTCGAAATCAGTAAAGAAGTGCACTTTAGTGTTCTGAAACAAACACTTGTGGATTTGCCAGGAAGTAAAGTGTTCGGCTTCCCCTTGACAACTGGTATTTATTTTGCTGACTAAGACATGACTTATATTTGTTGGCTTCCGTATGACGTACTTCAGTGTCGATATATCTCTATGAAAACACCGAACAATATTGACTGCAAAAGCTAAGGTTATGGGAATCCACTGAAAAGGAATAAAAGGAATATTTTTTGACCATAAAGATATTTGTTATATCACAGGAAATGTCGACGACTGTAAACCTCTATCGTTTGTTTTTGTGCATGTATCTCATCTACTTGTTCGCCTGGTCATGAGATATTTTAATGGTCGAGTATGTCGGGCTCAACTGAATTTGTAAAAGAAAAACACTGGTTGACATCCAACCTCCTTTTCCGGTTACAACAACTGACTGTAAATGTTCCAAGGATTTATCTAGATCTCTGTCGGCCATGTTTGGTAAATCGTATCACACGTGCAGACATTAAGTAAGTACGTGACGAAAACATCGGACATGTATCCGTACGTTATCGGAGTAATTTCGTAATCTTTTGGATTAGATACGGATGTTTTGTAATTCATTAAGCAGCTAAGAAGATTCCCGCTTGTGGATAAAAAAAAAGAACTTAGTGACAAATCTGTCAGAGTGCCTTTGTCAATTTTAAAGTGCACGTTTCGCTCACTTGGCTCCTTAAAGGTGGGTAAAATCAATGAAAGACAAGACCGCTAGTAAAGGATGTTGTCAAACGGTATATTAACAAGATTATTAGGCTGGCTACATGACATGCGGAGAAACCTGCGAGGCTGAGATTACGTTCGCTTCATTTTCCGCAAATTCAAACCATTTCAATGATTACAAGTAATGTTCATTGACTGGCTCAGAAGAAAAAGGTTAATTCTGTAGTTTGACACCACGACTGGAATTAAAAAAAAAACAACAACAACAGAGGAATGAATTACTTTTGATCCCCTTTTCTGATCGTATAAGTGAAGATCTCTTGATTAGGTGTTTAACATTGCCTGCTCTTCCTGGCCTGGTTTCCTCGTTGAAGCCAATATGAAACATACATGAAACGGTTTCATACTTCACATGTGTTCCAAGTTTTCGTGATGAACGATGTAGCTTGACCTTCGCTGATTGATTCGCACCCTGATGTTAAGCCCACATTTGAATTTTTCGTTCCCAACGTGGCGGTGTTGGATGAGGTGATCTGACCTAAATTAGTCACGTACCCTGACTCGTGTGTTCGGCACAGATTGCGGTCTCGTCTCGGATGCTGGAAATTTTTCACAACGAAGTTCTGAATTAGGTGATCTTTAATCTTTCTCGAACTGTTATGCGATTGCAAAGCAAAGGAACTTGAAGTTTTCCTACCGATAATACAGGCTAATTCAAACGGGGAACCAATTTTCACCCTTAATGTTTGGAAATTCGTGCCGGCAATCAATATCAGCTACTAACAATGTTCTGTGTGCTAGGGGACATATTCGAGGGATGATTATTGACCTGTATATGTTCGAAGATGAAGAAAGAATTTTCTACGTGATAATGCAATTAAACAATTAAACAATCCAATCTCTAAGATGCGTGAGCTTTAAAACCCACCATCTTGAACTTCAGCCTTGGGACTATCGGTTTGCATCGTTATGACCTTCCAAGCGCCACGCGGCTTCCTTTGGCAGGGCTGTCGCATTTCGTGTATCACGACATGCAAATTCTTTAAAAATTACTCCGTCTATGTAGATAGTCTTCCTGAATAAACAGCAGTTTGGGTGTGGAATGTACCCAAGGCTTTCACATGGACACGTACATATTCCATTTTTAGAAATGTAACCCTAATGGAATGCAAAGCTGTAAAAACAAGATTTCTGTTTAATCAAAGCAGTGACATTTTATCAAGCCCAAGTTCATGTCGCGTTTTTCAAATTATTAAAAGTTTCATTAAAGCCGAAATCCCGGCGAAATTAGCGCAGGACCGAACCGGATTTGGTATTAAAGATACTGTCTAATTGGTCAACCTCGTTTGACTTCGGCGCGACCATCACATATATTTTACCTTTTCCAATCTATATCCGACAAAGGTTATCAAGTGAAAGCAATAAGGATGATTTATTTCCTTTGTTAACTTAAAAGGTCAACAGATTTGAATTGCTAAAGCGATTAAGTATTAAATGCTAGCTTCCGTTCTGTACAGCAATCTTGTCAGAAACACAAAGCGATGCTGGTTCAGAGGTCTGGGGGTACCGTTTCAGAAATCGCTGGAAAACCACTAGAAGAGCACGGTGGTGACTGTCTGAATTTTACAGAGCGCTAAAGCACTCTGGGAGGGGCGTCAGATGGCTAAAATAAGCTTGGGTATTTTGTTTCTTGCTGAGACCCTCCAAACGTATAGCTAGGGGGTTAAGTAAGCCATGTCAGTTACTTATGGTGCTATCTTAGATGTGGACTTAATTAAGAATAGCAAATTGAGTTTAAGTTCTCATTTAGTATTGAAATCTCTGCTATATAGCGAACTAACAATAGGGAAGTCAGGAAGACTAAGTTGTCACTCAAACGTTAAGTCAAGCCTGATGGCAGAGAAAAAGTTCTGCCTTTTAATCCGTAGTCCGTATTAATCCAGTTCCAATGCATTTGACCACTACAAGGTTTTGGGTCATGTCTCGTGAGAGTCTCTAGTACTTTTAGGCTTTATCCTGGCTTGTACCTTCTATCCTAATTATCGTGCTTTCGAAAAAGAGGCTAAACTGAGATTTTAGTCTCTGCAGCTGATTTCCGGAAATCACTAATCTGCATTAAGTCCACTACAGCCACTCAAACTGTCGCTTTACAATGAAACACACCAGTACCATATCTTACAGTTCTGTCGAGGTGACATGTCCCCCACCCCTCCTTTCTTACCGGTCCTACCCTCCCGTCCTTGGGCTTGATCATGTCTATCTAAGCAAGCTAGCATGTCCATTAATCTGCAAGGATTAATCAGAAGTCTGTTCATGACATCTGTAAATCCCATCGTGATCGCATTTCAGACGAATTTGAACCGTCCTTTCAAAGTTTAATGGGCGCGTTCAGGATCAATATCTTGAAGAAAACAAGTTCTTATCTTATTAGTTCACTAGTAAATTAGAGAGATCGTACTCCTCAGCCTCTGCGAAGGAATCGATGATGCGTCACGAGAAGTACATGTAATTAACCAATCGCCAACCTGGCACGCCAGAACGTCTGAATCGCGATTGTCGCCGAAAAATTATACTTTCTTTAAAGGCAGTTGTCACTGTAAAGTGCATGTGCGTCTTGATACAGATTGCCACGACGATTGACACCAATTTCTCCTCGGATTCCACTTAAAACACAAAATATGCCGTTTAAATCTTTCATAGATTACCTAACAGTTCTTCAATATCGGTGTTACTATTTTCACACGCCTCACAAGGTCGACGGAGAAGGATTTTCCTCGCAAATATCAACTTTGAAAACTGTTCCGTCGGATCAGAAATCAAATTGCCGCACATGCGCAGAAGGATAAATCCTTTATGAATTCATCGCTTCAGGTATAGTTAATTTTCATCGAAATGTCATGTTAATTCGAAGCATAACAAGTGTATTGTGGCCATTGATAATCAGTAAAACTACGAGGCGTGTAAATAATCGATTTAATTAACTAAAAGGTTTTCTTCGTTTACCACATTCAAGACTCTGAAGCTAGCTTTTGAACATGTTTCCGTCAACTGATATCAAGACACCACGTAACTTAGTTTTGTATTCTTAGTCTATGAGTAACAAGTGTAACGACTAATTTGTATCAGAGCGGTTATCACTAAGAGTCAAAACGCAATAGACCAGTTTTCGTATTCTCGGTATTAGACTGGTACTAGCTTACAACTGAGGCTAACGTGGGGAGTCTTTTACCACGAGCGTGCACTACTGACTTTTTTTCGCAGCAGGATCGGACCAAATTCGGTAATCAAATCGTCGACATCCTTTATTTGTTCCGGCTGAAACTTTGTTAAACCACTAAATCTAGATCAGTGAATGAAGTCTATTTAGTGGTAATAAAATCAGAATGAGCTGAAAGCTTTGCCTTTACACGAACGTAATAACTGTCTTATTTATAATATTTTGAATCCTTTACAAAGCTCCACTGCACCTTTACGCCCGGTCCTCATTTGCGACGCAAGCATAAGCGTAAGCATAAACATAAGCACGAGGATAAAAAATGATTATGCGCTAGTGGGGACGGCCGGACATAGGCGTAAGCATAAGAATATCAAAACCTTGCATTTTTCTTATGTTTCTGCTTATGCTTATGCTTATGTCGCTGTTATGTCAAGTGGGGACATGGCTGGCATAAGCCTAAGTAAGGATAAGCGAAAGATTTTCAGCCAATTAGCGAGCACTCTATGCTTATGCCGATCATGTCCTCGCTGGACATGACAGCGACATAACAACATAAGCCTACGCAGAAGCAGAAGGCTTATGCTTATGCTTTTATCGCAGCCTTTACCACTAACGCATAAGTTCCTTATGTTTGCGCTTATGCTTATGCTTGCGTCGCAAATGAGGATCGTGCTTTAAGGACTGCAGCATTAAGATTTTATATAAATATATTATATAACTAATTTCAAGATTCATGATTAATTCTAGTAAGCCGCCCGGCATGTCTTCAAAATTGTTCAAGCTCCTTGCACACCTTTTTCTCCTTCACCGCTGTTATTTGAGGCGTCACGCAATGCTTCTCCCCACTAACGTAGAAGGGAGAAGTGCTATGTATGTACATCCGGGTGCCTTTCCCTTATTACAAAAAGAATAACCGCAAAATTAGGGCTGTCAACAAATCTAATTTACCTTTTTCTATGCCTCTTATACCTATTAGGTTTATTTCAAGAACATGGAAAAGCAGTTAATTTTGAGAGCATCAGTTCAGCTGTGAAATGTTTAAAAGGTACAGTAGAGTAAACGTGTAATAATCGCTTTGTTCATAAGACTTTTTTTTGGCCCGGTGTGCTCGTTGACAGATCACATGACCACATTCGGTTTCAAGGTCGTGGTGAACTTTCTTATCTTAATGCCTTAGCTTCTCGTGATTTTAGCCTTAGACTAATCTCCATGTCAGACAAACAATTCCTGCATGACTGAAAGGCGGTAAAAGAACATCGCGCAGATAAATTTCATGCAAATCTCATCGATATTTTAATGGTCCACCCTTAAACCAAACTAGAACAAGATGATGAAATCACACTCGCGAACAGATCGCGGAGACGCTGCTAGTTTTATGGCTACTAAGACAAGAGTGGGCAAGTGAAATGTTCATAATCGTCATGACTGTTCGCACATAATGCCAACTCCTTCTTTTTTCTTCTAAATACAGTAAATTACCTTGACATCAACAAAACGACTGTCGCTTTAATATGCATAATGTTAAGAAGTTTAGTTGTCACTTCCGGAATGGCAAATGAATTATTTTAATGAAAAGATAGCGAAACTTTCCGTCAAAAGATTTAGATATGGCGGTGAAAATGAATCACTTTCACAAGACGCTCAATTTCGCCGGCTTTTAAAAGGAGAAGTGCTGTATGTAGTGGTCGTTATCTACGAGAGAAATTCATTATTAAGAAAACGGGAAAGGTCTTTTTGCTATCACATTGATCTAAATGTAAAATAAGTGGTCCAAAGGGCTAAATATCGTTTTCATACCAGTGGTTACGATTTACATTTGAAAATTTGAAATCTCATTCTGGTTAAAAACAATAACTAAACTTGTTAGTCATACAACAGCTTTTGCTCATTAAATTGATACGTGACTATGCATTCAGGTAATCTCACTGTTAATGCTTTTACGTAATGCTTTAGTTTACGTAAACGGTTAAGAGCCAAATAATATCTACTTAGAAAAGTATTTGAATAAGCCCTTAATCTGAAGTCTGTATGAAGCCACTTGGGTTCCTTCTGATCTTATCACCACCCAGGACCAATTGTGTACAATAAACATCGCTACATTCAACTCTAAGTTACCTTTGATTGCTCCTCATTAGAATAGGAACATCACAGTGAATTGCCTTCACTAATCAAGTGTCCACTGTTATGATTAGTTTAGGAAAACTTGCCAAGCATTTTTTCTAAGATGGCCACTCCTACATTCATTGCAAAAGATAAATAGAGCCTTGGCAAGATTCTGTAGCAAATTAAGACTTACCCTTTGGTCCACACGCGATGGACATTTGCTCAAATAAGCCAACATTTTTACAGGTGAGTCAAGGTAGAATTTGACCGAGCACCGTTTCCTTGTGTAATAACATGTTCCTTTCTATGGTATTGTCTTTTCAAAGAATGAAAAATTGGATTATAAGGGAGTTATGTGGGTTCAAATTACAGGGCATGCATGTTTACCTTTCAACGAATTTTTAGCTGAGTCACATGACCAATAAATAAGTAAGGGATTTCAAACCGTACCTAAATGTGGGTCGTATAAAGTAACGACAGAGTCAACCTTTCCACAGCGTTCTGGAACTTGTTAGATCTAGATGCCCCGAATTCATGTTTCAAACGTCAGGGTCTGCGTAAAAACGAACAGGAAAATCTTTGCCAAACAAATTGTAAAATGCTATACATTTATATTACTTTGTAACCCGTGCTGATATGGTGAATTCGTATCATTAATCCTACTCAATTTGACAATAAAACCCATTATTACTGTGAGCAAAGTGAAACTTTTACTAATTACCCTGATAACCTCTTCGTAGGTTATACCCAACTACAGAACTTATCATACCTGGACTGGGTTAAACGTGCATCTGTGCAAACGCCGCGATTAGTTCATTGTTCTTGTCATTTTGTACATGTCAGTAAGGGATGCAGTGAACAGAGGAAAAATGTTTCTCACTCACATACTCAGTAGTGAA
>Ga0126338_10003895_pt1 | contig 10545 bp, 9 predicted proteins | sample OrbCmetagenome_2_FD_92529 | JGI IMG/M metagenome (GOLD analysis project Ga0126338, IMG submission 92529) | Coral microbial communities from Petempiche,Puerto Morelos, Mexico - Orbicella C C metagenome | ecosystem: Host-associated > Invertebrates > Cnidaria > Coral | place: Petempiche,Puerto...
CATGCGCCCAATTAAAATATTTTACATTTTTGTACCTAATTTCGGGGAAATCTATCTGTTTGGTAAAAACAAAATTGCTTTTTCAGCAAAACTAAGGCCCAGTTAGCATCATGGCAGCCAAGAAACGGATTTAACGGTTAAAAACGGCATTTTTTGGTGACAATTTGGTCGTGAAAGGGTTAAGCAACAGTCATATGAAGAATTCGTCAGGTTTCAAGTCTGAAAAATTTGCTATTGTTACGATAAAAGTGCTTATTAATATCTGGATTCTCTTCATCGTGACCTCAACTCCAAATATTAGTAGAAAAAAATTAATTTTCTGTCATTTTCAGAAGGATCTAAGCCGCTGCAAGCTTTTATTTCCAGTTTTGATGACAAGACCATTAAAAACCTGCTTGTGCCAAAAGTTGTAAACTTGCTCTTCAATTTCACCATCGAGTGGGTGCGCTCCTTGGATCCGGTGGGTCATTTACCAGCTGTGTTACAATACTGGTGATGTTAGTTTTGAGAATTTGGTAGTACATCAAGACAGTATTCCCTAGTGGATGGTTTAATGTAGTTTCGTATCGGAATGCAATGTTGAATAACTCAGTTACGAATTCTATAGTTTTCAACATTCACAAATTCTAAACTTTAAATTTCTTTAGATTTCTAAAGGATCAATGTACGGAACGTGCACCTGTATTGGGTATCTCAAACTTTAATTTGTTTCTCCCTTCATGTAGAACGACATGATCGGTCCTCCAGGATACGGAGACGCGCGCTTTATTTCGCTGAAGGCACCGCTGAACTACAAGATCAGATTTGAGAACGATCCTAATGCCACCGCCCCTGCACAGCACGTGATCATTCTACATACACTGGACCAAGACTTGGACATCCGCACATTTAGAATTACAGGCTTTGGGTTTGGAAACTTCAATAAAAAGCTGTCGAATTCTAGGGCTTCTCTTCAGGTAAGAAAACTTGTAGATTGATCCTCCAGCCTCTTAACCAATTGAGTTAGATCACCAAACAGAATTGGCTTCCTGGTGAGACCCTGTATACTATCTTCATTGAAGTGGAGCAGAGTTTATTCGAGTTAAAAAAAACCTAAAGCGATCACAATAGACAATAATGACAAGCAAAAGCAACATAAACAAGTGTGAGTTCGAATGAAATTCCTCAAAGCGCATGTCTAAGTCGTGATTTGCTTTGGCTTTGCATCCGATTGATTGAGTCGATAGCGTGAGTTTTCTTTTAACCAATCAAAAAGCGCCTAGTAAAACAAAGCTAACTGGGCCAATACACACTTTTCAGACTGAATAGAGCGGTTTTAAATTGAGTGCATGTCGAAAGTAATCAGGCAAGTACGTTGGAGCTGGTTTTGGTTTTGTTTTACTACGGTTTGAGGATTTTTTTTCCCCTAACATTTTATTATTATCACAACATCACGTACATCACTTTCACTACAAAACGTAAGGTTAAAAAAATTACATTACAAGAAGTAAGATTACAACTAACACTTAATACATAATATATCCAGTCTTGCTTTGAGGCTTACCGTATATTAAATTATTACCATTTGCAGTAAGGAGAGAAGAGGCTTCCATAGCGAAAGAAATTTTGCCTTTTGGCCTTTAGAATATAAAATCGATCTTTGCACAATTACCTTGTCTTTAAAAAATTCAAGGTTTGAGGATGGCTGAGTAGTCTAAGTGGTAGGTAATTGGTTTGGATATGACTTTACGGCTCTCAGTTGAAAATCGCTCTATTTTTACGAGTCGAGTTAGAATACTGCAGAACAAGATCAAACACGACTCGCCTCAAAGAGAGATCTGTCATCACACTCTCCGAGTGTAAAACAGTTTTATCTTTCGTTGTATATTGTACTTCTTTCATTGTCAGGTGGTGAATTAAAAAAAACTAAATCCGTTATGAATATTTCTGGTTACTTTGTTTATTTGTTAGGAAATAATCGACCTTGTGTCGGAGAAGAACATTTACGTACGAGTCATTGCCGGGATAGACATCATGACCCGTGAAGCTCGCTGGGAATTTCAGAGCCTCAATCCTGAGACAGGTATGATGTTGGCTACAGTCAAGTACTTTGTTGCATCCAAAGTTATTAGCTTCTAAAGAAACTGTTGGACTGCGTCGGCGAACAGTTAAACACTTAATAATGTATCAACTTTAAGTTGATCAAGGTAAATAATTAACCGTCTAACAATTACAATTTCTTCAAATGTGATTGGTGCATAAACCGCTGTATTTTGCTCTAATTAATCCGCAAAGTTGTAATCGGACAGTTGGTTACAATCGGACACCTGTGGTTGAACAGTTACATGATCCAATCATTTTAAGTCCTGTGCACTAAATCCACCAATCACAACATTGATTACAATCACTATGGTAACCAATTCAAGAGTCTGACTGTAAAATTGTGGGGGTTTAGTCTCCGGTGACTGTTTTAAAAGAAATTTAACAGCCATTTTGCAAGCTCTTCTCCATATTTTAATTATGACTATTAAAAGCTCTTTTTCAAATGAAACTTTTACTTTTGTGGGAAATTGTAATGGTCATGATTAATTGGTAACAGGACATCGTGTCGTCCAACTCGGTCTGTAATCATACTCCTGATCGGCAAATCGGACGGTCGTACAATTTTGTTAATCACTCGTATGATTACAGACCGAATTGGACTCCACTCGGTCCTATTACCATTATTTAGCAAGTTAGTGAAGCGGACGTTTCGAGGGTTGGACCTTCATCAGAGAAAAGGACGTGTGACTCTAGCCCTATCAAAACGCACGCAGAAAGTATATTAAACCAATGAAATCTCCCGAGAAATCCCCAAGCAAATATATGAATTGGGAAGCGCGGGAAAACGTGTGCGAGCGAGGCATGCTTGGTTTTACTTTTAATTCTGGTTGGAAAACAAAGTGCTGCAAGTCTTTTAAGCCAATCTTCTAGCGTGGTAATGCAAAACCCAAGCAAATGCGCCTCAATTGAAAAACACTCTTCTAATACCTAACTGTTCGCTGATAATTCAATATTTTTCAAAATGAAATTTGAGAAAGTAACACCTCTCCCATGTTTTTTTCCTGACAGGTGAGGCACCTGATGATCCACGAACTGGCTTTCTTCCTCCAAACAACGGTACAACAGGGCAAGGATATGTGACCTTCTCTGTTGACCTCAAGAAGAACTTGCCATCTTTATCAAGGATTGATGCCAAGGCCAGCATCTATTTTGACAAGAACGAACCGATCGATACTCCTCCGATCTTTAACACGGTAAGGAGTTAAATAGACGTAGAAGCAGTGATCATGTGCAAGCAATTAATAATATTAAGAGAATATCATCTTTCCTATCAATTACTGGTCACGACATTAGGTTGTCCCTAGTTGTACCATGGCTTCAAAAGAAACATCACACGTCTGACACCATGCGACATAAGCGCTCATTCAAGATGGCGGAGACTTTCAACAAGCGCATCCCATTTCTTTGTTGCAATCAATAGCTTAGATAGTCACTGGGGAGGTAAAAAGCCTTCCTATCACTGAAACGAAAACGGAAGTCTTGAGTTCAGCTCTTCGGTTGCGCCAAATACACTGAAACCTGTATTAAGCCGACCCCTGATTATGCGGACACCCTGTGTTAAGCGGACACTAAGCCGGGTTCCTAAATTAAAGTCTTATATTTCCCTTTAAACGGACCCCTATTCAGCGGACACCTCTATTAAGCGGACGCAGACACTAAAATAATTTGTATTTGGCTAATTTCTATTGTTAAAAACCTATTAAGCGGACACTGGACTGAATTGACAATGTAGTGTAGTCTAGTGTATGTCCTTGACTGTTGAATAGTCGATTAAATGTAATCAATCCATGTGGCTGTCAATAAACTGTCGATTAGACCGATATCAAACTTCACCTAAAAGACTTGCACAAAGTTCAAGGTAATGAACTTGAACTCTAGATAGCTTCGTTAACAACATGAAACTTTATCATAGTACAAAATAACCGTTGAATGATAATCGTTAACAAACATTTCACAATTTTTACAAACTTCTATTAAGCGGACACTTGGGAAGGTCCCGAGGGTGTCCGCTGAATAGAGGTTTCACTGTATCTCAACCGCTCGCTAGTTGGAAGAACTAACTCTCTATATATCTGAATATAGATTTTTTAGTGCGTAGTATCATTATTGCTGTATACTTTTATGAGTCTTGCAGAATTTTGGTAAAATACAAATGTGTGGCGATACTAGATACTAAAATGTCCAAACATTATAATCAAATATTTTATTTGTTGAAAAACAAACTTTGGACATTGCCTTGTGTTATGCGCGCTCAGGAAAACGAAGGGGACTGCAACTACCCTGTTAAACTGGTTTCCTTGAGCATAAATACCGCTGAATATTCGTTACTCACTGGATGCCCGTTTTGCGTGTTGTTTGTACTCTATGGAGTGCCCCTGCACATTGACAGAAAATATAGGTTAGTTTTCTTTATTATAGTGTGTCACTTTTGTTTTCCATGATGCTTATATCCAGATTGACAGTTCGATCCCCTCCTCCAATATCTCTGTCATTAATGACGTCATGAAGGTTGGAAAATTGGCCGTGGATATCGATACAAAAGATGAGGGGTCTGGGGTCCAGTCAGTGGACTTGTTGTATCAAATCTCAGAGGGTAATGGTGAGTCGGTTGTTGCTAATTTGTGCTATTTTATGCATTACTCATCTTACGTTCTCGTATCACCGAGGGAAAATTTCCAATTTTCAAATTATCAGACAAATAACTGATTCATTCATACATTAACATACCCAGGGCAAAGTCTCTTGTTCTGGGGTATAAAGAGATGCTAGTATTTTGGTAGGTTTCCATAACAGTCTACCGGAAGGCCTGAGTGGAGAGACGTACTGTGAAAATAAAGTGTCTTGACCAAGAACACAACACAATGAATTCGGTAAAGCATGGACCCAGATCGCTCGATCATTCTGGACCTCGTTCCCATGACCTTTTTCCCTCACTTGAGAAAAGGCCATGGGAAGGAGGTTGCCCCAGAGCGCTAACAGTAAAAACCCAAGGTATGTTGGCTAAAAGCGTCGTGAGTATCTTGTTGTCGTATGTATTGTCAAATAAGTTTTAGTTTCTCAAACCTAAATTACTATGAAGTATTTTTCCCGTACGGACGCTTTCGAGAGAACAGAAAGCGTCCGTACATAAAGAAAGTTACTCTCAAAAGTTTGGATTTCAAGCACATTGAGATCAACAACCAACTGTTCGTAACAACGAGACGTCAGCAAAGCAGAGTTCTTCCGTGAGGATAGTTGTTTGGGCAGATTCCGAAAAAATTGGGCTAGACATGCTTAATTGCCGTATATCGGAATTCTTTTTTCTTCTTATTTTTTCTTCTGAAAAACGCAATTAAAAAGAAGGCATCAATTTCAGCCTATTAATGTAGTGATGTCAACATAAACATTCTCCTTACATAGCGTTACATCAATCCGTGAAGCACCAATAGTGCTCGAAATTTTCCTTTTTTTCAGATCCGCTTCAAGAACAATCCCTACTTCCCCTGCTGTCCGGTATAACAGACGACACAACCTTCCTACCCCTCCCCTCAGGGAAGACGTACTCGCTTTTGGCTTTGGCCGTTGACCACGTGGGTAACAGACAGCCAATTGACTTGAACCGAGTCATCACAGTGGACTTTACACCCCCTAAACGTACGTCTTGGTGGTAACAGTGTTATAGAAAGGAATTTAGCAGCAGCCTAAAAACTAGTTTAGCTTTTTCAGAGCCTCGTGGCTGACGCGTGAAGCAACTAAGTGCAGTTTTACCTCTCCCCCAGCATAGAATATGGAGTACTCTCTATCCATTACTCCTTGCATTACAAACTTATCAAACATCTTGCTCACTCTTCACTCTCTTTTTGAAGAGAACGTATTGGGACTAATTCCCATATTGCTTGCAATCAGTTTTTCTCTGGAAAATTAGTAATTATGGAGCGCGCGGGTTTAAGACGAGAAAGGACTGGGACGACTTTGGGAGTGTTGTGGCGGACGCAAAAGGCCGACTGAAAGTACTGTATAGTTCCCAGGGCCTTGCTCGCTCGCATGATTTACTTGGTCATTCATTAATTCGTATATCTCTAAGTTTTGGAACAAATGGTGTTACGTTGTTATGTCGAGTTTATGTATTCAATTGATGTAGTGCTTCATCCTGACGTTGCAGCTTCCTGTGAACGACTGAATAATTGCTCTGGTCAGGGAAACTGCTCCGTCCTCAACCTCTGTGTCTGTGAAGACGGATTTTATGGAGTTAACTGTTCACTCGGTAAATATTGACCTAGTTTCATAAACTTGTTAACGTGAGTCAATTAAGGTTAAGTCTGCATCTGGGCCAAGTGGCCCATCAGGCCGGAGTTTATCCCGGTTTCCGTAGCATGAGGCGACTAGGAGTATTTCTACTCCCCCCCTGGATGGGATGCTAGTCCATCACAGCGTTACCCCCAGCATTAAATTCGCCGGTGTCCATTTATACACCTGGGTGGAGACAGGCACTGTGAGAGTAAAGTGTCTTACGCAAGAACACAACACAATGTCTCCGGCCAGGGCTCGAACCCGGACCGCTTGATCCAGAGACGAGCGCACTAACTATGAGGCCACCGCGCCTCCACAAATTACGTTGCATTTCATTGTTCCATACTTTTTTTATTTTCAGATTTCCCTTTGCGGTTTGAGACTCCGATCATTTATTTAATGTACAGCGACACCAGCGAAGACATGCGCACTCAGTTATACCTTTCCGCGTTTATTTCGGATTTCGACGACAGCAGCTATACTGAAAATTTCACCTTGAAACTCTTCATCGATGACGTTCCCCATGGATTTACCTTCAATAAAGGAAACCAGAGTGGGAATCGCGTCACCTTGGAGCGTGAGGAGTTTGGTGATATTTGGATGACGCCTGAAAAAGACTTTTCAGGAGTCGTCAGATTTAATATCACTGCACAAGGCGCAACACCAAGGGAAATAAAAACGGCCAGCAACCAAATCGAAATAAAGATCGAAGCCATTGCTGACATTCCGTTTCTTAATGTCATTGTACCATGTTATCACTGGAACAGCAGCGAAAAGATTATACCCGTAACTGTAGAAAGCCACCAGACTGACTTAGATTGTTCCGAGAATTTGACGATTATCTTCTCGGGTTTACCGAGTGGTTATCGATCATTTTACGAGAATGGCACGAAATTTGTGATCGGAAGTAATGACACAGCACCACCTAACTCGCCTGGCTGGTTTATCTCCTTTAACGGAACATTAAAACCATTCGTTCTGAATGTCATCGCCATAGCCGAGGAAAAATCTAATGGAAACGAAACAAACAAGACAGTTGCTGTTGATGTGGCATTCTGTGGTAAGGTTCATGAAATTAGTGTTCTTAATGCATGGCTAAAACATGTCTTAGGGTGCAGTATGCCAAAGATATGAATATCGTTTTAATCTGACAAAAAGTTTAACCAAAGAAAAAAACCCGCGTTAGATGTTTTCCCGCTCCTAATACTGACTACTCACGTTTTCCCGCGCTTTTTTCACTGGTGGCATACTATTCCACGCTTACCGCTTGCGACAGGTTTTCCCTCGCCTGCCAACGGTTCCAATGGTATTCGCGCACTTTCCACTGGCTACATTCTTCCCTGCGCTGCTCAGTGGTAACAGTTTTTCCCGCTCATACTACTGGCTGCCCCTTGTTTCCTCGTTTCCGCTCTAGATGTTTTCCCGCGCGTGTCACTGATTGCATGTTTTTCCGCCCGCGTTGGCACGAGCTAGAGCCACCGGCTAGAGGCACGGGCTTGGCGTTGGTTACATAATTTGCTTAAAGTGCAGATCGCTCTACTGGACCCTACTAGTGCAGACTACTTAACTCTTTAATAACTTTAGTTATAGTAAGACTACATTACAAAAAGCTCTATTAAGCTAAGCCCTAGCTCGCTCGCCGTACAGTACAATCATGTTCGAGCTATGTTATTACGTTCTGCGATCGGTTCTTTTTTCCAATATGTTTAATGTTAAACTTTATCTCTCTTTGTAGTTACTTGTGAGGCGGTGAATAACTGCTCTGGACATGGAAATTGCAGCAAAGTAAATACTTGTGAATGTAAAAGTGGATTTAAAGGATCCCTGGATTGTTCATCGGGTTTGTTTTCTTCTCCCTTCGTTTAATTTACGCTTCTGAAACTCATAAATCACATGCATGTTTACTCTGCGTGTTTCCTTTTGAATAGTTTCCTGCGAAAAAGTGTTCAATTGTTCTGGACATGGAAACTGCTCTGGTCCAAATATTTGCTTTTGTGAAAGCGGATTCAAAAGTGATGGCTGCTCACAAGGTAAAACATTTTTCTGTGCCCAATGCAAATGTGTTTTTGATTATGTTAAAGCCTAGTTTTAACTAGCGCATAAGCATAAGCATATAAGCCGACATACGCAGACGTAGTAACATGTAACTATGTTTATCGCAAAGGAATCGTCAAAGGGGACAGCGAAATAGGACAAGGACTTCAGAACATATAACACACAACTCGAAAGTTGATGAAGGTTAAAGAACTGATCCGAACACGCGTACATCCGGGCTTGCATGCACGGTCGAATACACTTCATGTAAGACAAATGAAATATCGTCACACCATGTGAGACAAATAAAACATCGTCATAATTCCATTGATATTTTATGTTCAATAGAACAGAAAAGAGTTTTGGAGTTCCTCAAAAAAAGTCACATTCGGATCGGGAGGGGAAATGTTTGTCTGTCGTCTACAAATGGTGCGCGCAGCGAACGCAGCGAAGTTATTTAATCATACTTAAAGAGATCCGTTCGTTTTAGTTTTGTTTTTGTGCGGGCAAGTGGTGGGGATTTGATGCCTAGGACGATCCCTCTCTCCCGCATCCCACCACCGGAATTTATATTGATATGTGCATTATATTTACAGCGTATTGCCAGAATGTTAATATTTCCTTGCAGTTTCTTGTGAGCTAGTGAATCACTGTTCAGATCATGGTGCATGTAGCGGACCCAATGTATGTTCTTGCTATAGCGGATTTAAAGGAAGTAACTGCTCGGAAGGTATGTACCGCGGACTCAGTTAATTTCACCAAGGGCGAGGTCATTTTATTTATTTGTCAAAACGTTACTGAGGGAAACTAATGTAGAAATTTTAAAGGTAATTCAAAATTAGCTGATGCATTGACTGTTAACGTTTTTCCTCTCATCTGAAATAGTATCTTGTGAGGAGTTAAACAACTGTGCAAATCATGGAATGTGCACTGGTCCAAACAAATGCACTTGTGAAGAAGGCTTTAAAACTGCACCAGACTGCTCTAAAGGTACAATAATCGTTTCTAAGTTCCAACTTAAGAGATGTTATGCATATTGACGTTTTCCCTGTAATGCCATGTAGACAAATGTATTACTAATGTCCTGGCCCCAGTTTTTCGAGGCCAGGTAACACTATCCACCGGATAAATTGCTCTCCAGTTGATAAGTGTTAACAAAACAATTGCAAACTACGCTATCCGCTAGATAGTTATTTATATGGCGGATTACGTTACCTAGAAACAACAACAACATTTTATTAATATCAAAAAAGAAAACGGAGGAAAGAAGAATACAATAATTTGAAGCTTATAAAAATGGTATTAGCTGCCTATAACAACCGTAAGTCTTAGGGCCTGTTCACGCGGAAGTGGGGGACCTCGGGCAGGTGAGGTCCCCCGCCTTGGTGGGGTAACCAATCTATCCATACAATCTTTCTTTTTTTCTTGATCGCGTTCACATGTTAGGTGGGGTACCCCACCAAGGCGGGTAACCCGGTCAGCCGGTCCGGGTAACCCGCTTCGGTGGGGTGAGTTTTCTCCATGTGAAAGCTGTGGAGTGGGGTAACCCGCCTAACCGGGGTAATCAAATCACTGCGCCAAAGCCCACCAAAACACACGGCAGAACAACATGGCTGCCAACCGCTACGAGCGTGGCGAGTTATTTCGACGATTTCACCTCCAAAACCGGCAAAACGTCGATGAAATTTACAGTGCTGGGGGCAATATAATTTAAGCGTGGAATCAAACTGAAGTTTTGCCTGCAACAGCGGCATTGCAGCGAAAAGCAGCTTCATTGGAACAAACGAACGTACCTCAGAACAAATCTGCTAAGAGGTCAAAGCGAAAACCACCGAAAGTCAGGACATGGACTCCCGAACGTATCGAACTGTTACTAAACTATCTTTTAAAAGAATAAAAAGTTACATCTTTGTTTATGTTCGTGCTTAGCGACCGCGGGATTGTATTTTGGACTTCACCCCGCCCGCGGCGTCCCCAGGGTTGCATGTGAAGACAAGTATTTCTTTACCACGAGTAGGTGAGGTACCTCACCTCCCCGGGATCCCCGTTTTGATGTGAACAGGCTCTAAGAAAACTTAGGCAGCTTTCTATAGGAAACAATAAAAATTACGGTCATGTGTATTAATTAATTAATTAATTAATTAATTAATTAATTAATTA
>Ga0126338_10003896_pt1 | contig 10545 bp, 3 predicted proteins | sample OrbCmetagenome_2_FD_92529 | JGI IMG/M metagenome (GOLD analysis project Ga0126338, IMG submission 92529) | Coral microbial communities from Petempiche,Puerto Morelos, Mexico - Orbicella C C metagenome | ecosystem: Host-associated > Invertebrates > Cnidaria > Coral | place: Petempiche,Puerto...
CTTATCTCATGATTTTGAGCCTTTTTAGAAGTTAGAGCATTATGAAAAGTGCTTATGTAAATGCTTGTTTGATCAGTACTGATAATCAGTCGCCTAGATAGCCAAAGTAAGTTCCAGATGTTTTCACTATTTTCCGGCCGCCATATGGGTGTACCACGGAGGTACACCAACATGGCGTTTTCATGCTGGGCTCTTTAGATATAACAGTCTGCGAAACATTTCGACGAATATCTGAAGTTTGGGGAAACGCACAGGCCTAAAACTTGGAGAAAAGTCCTATTTAGTTATCTTCTATAACATCATAACTTCATAGCTTTTTCCAGTGGATGGTTTTCGATATATTTTTTTATTGCGTGACAGTGAAAACGATCTATAGACATTCGTACTATTAAGTTCTCGATTAAAATCAAAGACTTTATTTTTCAACGTTAACCATCTATTTTACTGACTGTTTTTCATCACGCTGTTAAGTTGTTCTCAGTTTTGCAGTGTGAACGAACCTAATGGAACACTCGGCTAACTCAATAACTACCTTTTGTCAGGTTTGGTTGATTTTTCATTTGCCAGAAGACCCCCAGAGTAATTTCGTACCTCCTCTCAACGGAATGAAAACGAATTGTAAAACAAGTTGAAAAACACTCTCTTGGCGGAACATTTTGACTTTTTCTCGGGGAAGCGTACTTTTATGCTTCTCCCTGTCTTTATATTGCGCACAAAAACTGAACACCTGACTTTTGAGTTGTATTTGTAAAGATAATGAGGACTGCTGAATTGCCAGCAATAATGAAAGACGTCCTGTTACGACTCGGAGGCAGAAAGTGTTATTCGGTTGGAAACTGCTGGGGCGTTATGTTGAAAAGATAGCGTTTCCGTCTGCTTATTAAATACTTTATCGACTGACAATTTAAAAACAACGTCTAGTTTGATAGAAAGGAAATCCATAAAAATGGTCCGTGTCCGGCAATTTGAAGTGAGTTTAGCACACTAATTATTCAATCCTCAAAAAGGATAGAAAACCATTTGTTCTTATTGCAGACTTTTGAACTTCACGATTCATTCTGCAAATCAATTTCCTTTAATCTTCATTCCCTGTTTTAAAATGGCATTTGACATGAATATATATGAACTGGAAAAAAAGCTGTTCTCCATGAGACGTAATTGAAGTAATCATCTATGTACAACTGGCACTCGTCAACTGAATAAATAATTGACGCCCTAGCTTTAAAACCGAAAAGGCCACGGTAAAATAAACACCGAATGCTAAAAAAGTTAGTCTAAGTGGCATAAAAAATTAAAATGTTGGTGCGTCAGAGGAGACGTTATGTAGGCCTGCGGGATCAATTTTACATTCGAAAAACTAATAGTCTTAATTATAACTTGATCGATTCTCTAAAAGACAGCCGAACAAGTTCAATAATTTGGTATTTCCAAATCCTTTCTTCGCCAAATGACGCCGTTGTTTTTTCCTTGTGAATATGAATAACAAGGCTTAAGCGAGCTAAACCGTTAAACCTGCACCTCACTTATAGATTCTCTGATTATTTTGTTTTCTCAGATAGTTTAGCTTTTCTCTGACGGCGAGATAAACATAACCTCATGCTTTGTAAAGCCTAGGATTTTGTAGCTGATTGTAGCATCTCAATAAACGATGATTTAAGGATATACATAGAGGAGAAACTGCTATGAATTAAATCCAACAAAGTATGATCTAGGTTCAAGATTTGATTTACAGAATCAAAAAAATCCACATATGTACCCTTCATTTCAAGTAGCACTCACTTGGTAACGACGATTTTTAAGGACTGTTGAAGAGCTGCAGTTTCCTATCGCCGGACTACATGTTAATTTTCAGCTTCTTTTGTGACATTTTAAGATGAGTATGACACGAATATATGATTGCATAAGCAACGTATTATTGAATACTAACCAAGCAAAGGTCATTAGCACCACTTCGCAGCCAAAATGTTTACCTTTATGGAGACAGAGCGGATTTCCTCTACAAATACAATCGTATTTGGAATATCCCCTTCATCAATCTCAATCGTGCTTAATTGTGATGAAAGTATCCCACCGAAACAGTTTCACTATGAAGATGACATTACCCACCATGCGTTTAGAACTGTGACGCCCAACATCTCTTGAAATTGCCAAAAAGACTGATACTTTCAATTAATCGGACACTACTGAATACCATATTCCCACAACAAGCTGTTTGAATTCTGTTTTTTGAAAACAAGGTGACTTCTAATTTGTTCTGAAGATAATACGCATCGGCAGAAAATGTAAACTGATATTAATTACGACTTCAAAATGACGATGCAAAGCTACAGGAACCAAAAATGCATCACAAACTAAGTCAATATTTACCTTAGATCAGCTTCTTTTTCTAAATATTCAACGGTGTCAGACCCATCACAATTTCACTTTTGAGGCGATATAATTATGACTATAAGTCACCAGCAGCTGCGTGCTCCAATTGTACGGAACAACACCCTCGTTGCACCGACTGTTTCTTTCAATGTGTCATTTCTGAAGTGCCTTTAGCCTCTGGTTCAAGTTGAGACTAGGTGCAAGGTCTTTATCATGCTTTATCATATAGATTTGGATGAAAATAAAGACGTAAAATCTAATAAAGTTTGAGGTAAAAAGCTGTTAAAACGATAAATAACATCGGAGTAATATTATCGAAACCTCAAATCGCCGAAAAAATGCCACCTCATTACAGTAAAACACAAATACTAACATGAACACATGTTTTCTGAATCCCGGTTTTACTTTGTTGATTTCATCACAGACCGAACGAAAAACAAAATTAATTAAAACATAATCAAGAACTTGGACAGTTTTGTGTTTTTACAAACAAACCCACGATACTTGTTCAAACAGGTTTTCTTGCCCTGTATATCCGGCTTACATCGTACAGAAATAGAAAAAGGAAACCAAAGCAATAATAAAGTACCTTTGCGGAGATTGTTTTCTTACGCTAACATCAAATCTATATTAGGCAAGTGCTGATTTATAAAGTATTGCTATAATTTGATTGCATTGCTTCGTCCCAAAATGTTGACAAGAATAATTTTACGTGAACGAGGCCTTCCTACAGAACGGACACTCGAACCATAAACACTATTGGTGTGTAAAGAATGAAAGCTTTTCGTATAATGCACAAGATTAGCGTTTTGACAGTGTGAAAACGCTAAATGCTATTGTTAATATGGAGAGCCCTAATTTTATATTCACAAAAAAAAGGCACAAATTCAAAAAATGCAATGTGTTTTGAAGATTTCGAGCTTCCTCACTGTAATCTTTGTTATGTTTACTGTGTTTTCAAAATAAGAAATTTTTTGGACTTCCTCGCTCAGGTGCTTAGCTGCAAGGGGTCTTAATCATAAATTCATTCGCAATTTATATGTCCACTTGAAACTACATTGAGAATCAAAATTCATGTTCATTTGATTTACGATGTTATTTGATCCCTATTTCATAAGAGAACTTAAAATTAATGTTAGGGATGATCTTGGAATTTCAGTCATTTGTAATTTCGAGTTTGATCCTCTCGCTAACCTGTTGTTGCCTTTTCCTCAGAAATAAATGGTGAACATACTGCAACTGATCTCATTAATATTTAAAATTTCTTAAACCTAACTCATAAAAGTAAGTAGCTTACCTATGTTTCTGTAAATGGAATTACGTCGAAAAAATTAAATGTGGATTTAATATAACGCCTGACAGAGACTCTGATCGTTTTTTTTCTGCGAATCTGCGACCAGAATTGTGTCAAACTTTATGTCTTTGTTTTAGTGACGACTCAAGATTTCAACCTCTTACAAAGGTCTTCACTTTGTGTTTTTGCATTTGTCTTTTGACACAAACAGTCGAAATTCAATTTCTTTTCATTCGTTATCAATAACACAAATAGACAGAAACTTAAAATGGAACTGCGCTTGTTTTCGCATTAACTCCTTGAAACTAGTGAAGAAAATGTTTGTTCTGTTTTTATGGTAAGGGCACACATTTCCCTTATGGCTCGTGCCTGTTATTTTGCTCATTTGAAGAAATAAGTAGAAATCACAGCTAAAAGGAAAGAAAACACATCATAAAATATTTACCTCAAAGTATGTCGATGGCGTTGCTGCACAGTTGAAGTGCCACCTTGAGAAAAAATAATCGATCGGTTATTTTCAGTACCGCTATAAGAAAGTAAAGAAAATATCACAATTGTAAAACAGTAACCTGTATGATAATCGCATATGACACTGATTGATATCTGAACAAAACACCTCTTTTATAAATGCTACCTATCACAGTACATGTAATGTACAGTCGAAACAAGAATACATTACATGCATGCTAAGATAAACATCGGCGACTTTTCAAAGCCGCTTTTTATTACACGGCAAACATTTTAAGTGTAGAGGCCGCCATCTTTGTAGAGCCTTCACCGCAGCAAAGAAATATCTTAATGTATCTCATGTAAAACATGGTTGCACCTAACTATAGTTAATTATAGTTTATGTTCGCTTGGCGGCCTCGGGGTTGCCTGGTTTCTCGAGATTCATTGCACTAAATTACTTTTATATAAGGTACTTCATTAACTTTAATGTAAGTACTTCCGTAGGTCATCTTGTGGTCGTGTTTAGATACCGGCCTTAAAATGACAGATCTATCAAAAATGCTATATCAAATGCACAAATTAATCTCGATAACCTTGGACGGCGAGAAGCTTCGTTACAGATTGTACTGAATGACGAATGGTTCCGTATCGTTTGTTAATTCACCGGCTCCGTCGGAACTCGTCTCATCATTATCTTTTTCAGCAACTGACTCGGTGTGTTAGTCAAAACTACTTAGCAAGAAGCTACTAGTCGAGCACACTTAAGTCTAATAATAATTCGTGCATCGTGAACAAAAGGTATCACGTTTTGTGACTGTCTGCTAACGTCAATTAACAATATTTTTTCATAAGGATTTGAAAACACAATAGCTTTGATAAGTAATTCAAATTGAAATCCCCCAGAGAGCTTTCGTATTTTTTCGCAAGTTTTAATCTGCTTGTAATTCATTTACTCAAAAGGCTCATTAATTAATACCGTTTTCGGAGGCAATAGTCGAATCCGGGCTAGTTCGTAAGTGTGATTTCGATTTTCCAAACTTCTGGGAACTTACTCGGGAATCTTAAGAAAAGAAAACATCTTTTCCTTAGAAAAGATTGGAAGAGAATAGTGCTTATCCGATAACAGCCCCTTAATTTGTTTCCATGGAGAATATAGATGAAAGCACGAAAAGGAATACGAACTGACTTGACATGTTGAACTGACTTAAAATAAAAGCGCTGCTTACACGTATTTATTCAAACTTAATACGAAAGGGAAGCTTCGATAATAATAGTTTGCTCCAGTAGCTTGCGGTCTATCAATATTTTAACCCGAAGAAAAATAAATCTACTACAGATAACAATCACTTGCAGTTTTACTAAGAAAACCCGGCGAAATTAAAACTAAAAGGTATACACTACATAGAAAGCAAAGATTTCTGGTATCCATGCGGAGCACTTAAGAGTGAATTGAAATAAGAGGGGTTTGAATATGTCTGTATTTTGACTTCACACAGTTAGCCGCCACGCATAATCAGTTGGCGATTCATTTGCATCTCACATGTTTTGGTTGGTGCCCGATGATAAAAAATAAATATCTTTTTGCATTTTTTGTCACCGATAATTTTACCGACTCTTCAAATTTAACTGCGGGTCAAAAAGTAACCAGGCAAGTTATCAAAATTCCCCGATAAGGTGGTGTTTAGATCACATTGCGATCGCTTTCTCCCGCCGAAATCCGGCCGGAAACATCGCGATATGCAAGCCTCTGCACTTTTGAAAATCGAACACTCTATTCTCCAGTTAGTAATTCTTTTACTCGAAATAAATATATCTTCAGCACCTACATTATTAAGCTTTCAGAAAATATATACTCTATTGGGGTTTTGGTTAAATGACTGACGGTAAACCGGTACCAAAGAAGGTTGGTCATTTGTGCAGCTACAAAATCTCGTTTCGCCAATCTGTGAGATTTTCCCAAAGTAACTCTAGTAAAGGTAAGGAGCTGAAAACTCTGAGATGACATACGAGGGTCCAAAATTACTGATTGATGTTCAGTTTTGTTCTTCGGATTTACCAATTCAATGAGTCCACGCTGGATACGAGTCAAATGTCGCGACTGTTTTCGTCACGACTACAGATTATGTGGTTCTGAATATATCGAGTGGACTGAAGTGTAAAAAGGCAAGACCCAAATGTAAGGTAATAAACCTTACCGGTGTGCTAATTAAGCCCAATCTTATTCTGAAAATCTGCTTTTTTTCACTAACTGAATGAAATTCTGTCGGTTTTTGGATCTTTCAGTGATTTTTTTTTTTTTTTTTGCTGCTTTTCTTTTTCACTCAGTTGCTTTTTATTAAACACTTACAAGGCTTTTTTTGTTAAATGTTTGCGGGTATAAACTTTAAGTAGCTGAGTTAACTGTAACCTTGCGCAACTTTTAGATGTTTCAGGAAAGGCGTTGCCAATTATTTCTGGTAATTTTTAATTCTCAGAAGAAAGCCGCGGGGCTTACCAAATTTGCTCTTTTAAGCCAGTTTTCTGACAGAACTTTCTATCAAGCGACACTCAATTTTGCCGCACTCATTTTCCAAATACGGTCAGATCAGAAGCTTCTGGTCAAACACACAGGCATATAATGGCTGGCAACCGAGATTCAGTAAACCAATCAGAAACTGAACTAGACATGCACTATTCAAGTCTAATTAAGAATAGTAGGCCTTTGGCAACAGTTGGTCAGGTGATCGATTATTTCTAAACTTTTAACTTCTGGTATAATTGAATTCCAGAACTGGAAAGAGCGTGTTTATAAATAGCCAGAACACTAATTTTCAAACTAATGCCGTGTAAGGTTGAGATTTAATGACGATTTGAATTTTACAAAAATTAGAAGGTTTGTGTGGAGGCGAGGAAGCTTTGCCCTCCAGGAGCCTTTTTCGCTATTTATCATGTAAAAAGTAAGCTGCAGACATATAACCACTGGAGATAGAAAGAGGGGTAGAATATTATGAAGAATGGAAAATTCTAGGCTCTTAATTCCAAACCGAAAGGCAAAGATCTTATTGCAGCTCGAAACCTTCCACAATTGCAAGAATTTGTATGGAAAACCACTTGAAAATCCATCTAACGTCCACAAAAATTTTAATTTAAAGAATATAAACCTTAAGCTTTGAATGTAAGCCTATTTGTAAATGTTCTTTCCACTACTAGTGAATAATCTTATGCATTACCAATAACTTGAAAGGCATATCACGTGACCAACTGTTGTGAAAGGCCTAACTGATAGTGAAAGATATTCTCGCTTTCCTTTCTCTGTGCTAGTTAGCTCTTATTAACCGAGCAGGAGGCCTGTATGGGAGAATCTTGACCGAGGTCGCGAGTACAGTCCGAACGCAGTGAGGTCTGTACACACCACCGAGGTCAAGATTCTCCGACACAGACCGACTAAGCCCGGTTAATAAGACGTTTATTATATGGCGCAAACAAGAATAATTTAATTCGTTTAATGCAACTGGTTTGTACTACCTGTCGTTTTGCTTGCGAACGACAGTGAGGTATTTAATTCTGCTAAAGTTTGCTCGTCCTCTCAACTTTTTTTTTTCTCATCAGGCTTTTTGGCCCTTCCATAAATAAATATTGTTAGACGAAAACAGTCAATGACTTTGCATTTTAGTTTGCAACTTTTTTACGGCAAAACATTACCGGCCTAGATGCCGGTCTAGATGGGAAAATCTAGACCGCTTTCAATATCGATTTCAGCCAATCAAATTCGTAAATTCGGTAGTTCCCAGTCCTTGTCCAGTCCAGAGCCATATAATAATCTGAGTTTATTAATCGTTAATAATACATAATAATAATGATAATGATAATGATAATAAGATACACGAGTTCCCCATATCTTAAATATTTTGCAATAATTCAGAGCATTGAACAAAAAAAATACTACGGCCACCATTTGAAATACATGTAAAAAGATGTGCCGATTTAATCGAGCGGGTCAAGCCTGAAAACTGTCGGACTAACCAAATTGTAGTTTTTATCAGATTCATCAGAACTGAGTGAATGCTAATTATGATTGATGAATTCACTCATTACATTACTTGTTTAATTTTATTTTGTTTATGCACACCTAGCAATCACAAAATTGAAGAGGAGCATGTTTTGTTTAATCGAAGTGTATAGGATTACTTTCGGGAACGGTGTGATTGACAATCGCTTGAAGCAACGCGAAATCTAGGCTGGTTCAACATCTGCTGAATCTTCCTTGTCGTTAAATTAAATCAGTTCAACGCACTTTCTCACAGAGGCTATAGCGCCTCTGAGCAAAAGCACCTGAACAAACAAAACAGTGAGACTGAGGCCAAGAAAATAAGCGCGAATTATCAATAATATTAATGTTGAAGCTTGGCTTGTTGAAGCTTGGCGCAGGCACAGGCGTGGCCAGCTGCAGTTCCTTATATATTTATTTAAGACTAAAGTGTATGTGTTTCATTTTTTTTCTTTTTTCTTTCATTAAGAGACCGGGTTATCTGGTGATGCAACCTGTCAGTGTAGATTATTGGGACGATTAACGCAAAGCATTGAGTTAAAAAGTCTTATTCTTGTAATGAACCGAGAGTGGAGTGTTTATTTGCAAACAAGTTCAATCTACGGATCTGTGCCTTTCGAATGCTAAATGTTCAATTTTTCTTTTGGTTAATATAATCATGTCATTTATCATGTTTATGACAAACCTTTGTTGAAGATGAATTTCACATACAGTCGTACCGCATGAGTCACACTTGATGAAGTGGATTTATGAAAATTTTCTTTCCTTGCCAGTTTGTATTATCGCATGCAAGTTGTGTTCAAAGAATGTGGCTGCTTGTAACACCTACTAGCGTTGTTTTCGTTGATGATTCTACACTGTTGAATACATCGAACAATACGAAACGCTCACTGACACAGAACTGGCGATGCTCAGTAACCCCGGGTCATTACACTTCAACGACTAGCTTTACGAATGGCTTGTTCTTACTGTAACGTGAGTCTTCTCCACTGAGTTATGCCGCATTCCATATTAACATGCCCGGTTGTCTTATCACCAAAGCACTCACCTTGCTGTTCTTCTCAGTTGATGTAGTTTTGGTCCAAAAAAAGCCACTGCAAACAGATTTGGCTTCTGTTTACGGGAGTTAATGGACGGAACTGGGTAAAATACGTTTGTTTAGGAAACCAACCAGCTGAGTTAATCTTGCCTTGTCAGAAAAGAGATCGTTAGTTATCACTTCTAACAACCAGGTCTTGAAAATGTGAACATTTGTCATGTCAAATTTCCGATTTTCAAGCTTTGACCTGTTAAGCTCTTCAATATTTGTCATGACGATTAATAAATTTTCGCGATTTAGCACTGTAAATATTGAATTTTCAGGATTTTGCCTGTTAAGAATATAATAATGAGGATTTTGCATGACAGATATGGTAGATTTTAAAGTAGTAAGAATCAGACCTTTTTAATTGAATACGCGTGATTTTACAAGCTAAACTTGAAGCTACACGATTTTACAAGTTGAGTGTTGAATTTTTACAAAGAGAAATTCTCTCTCATAATTTCTTGTACGCAACACTGACGCACGCTAATCTGAATAGTTTGGAGTGTGCAATATACTCAGATATTGCATGTGTTTGACACTCACATATCAGCTCTAATTCTTTACTGAAATTGTCTTCAGTTAAAAACAAAAAAAGACCAGTACAAATCTCCGTTAAGTTGTGGTGAATTTTTATTTCACTGACTCTACGAAAGCAAATTCAAATCAGACTTCAACTTCTAATTTGTTATCCCACAAAGCATATCGGTGTTGTACGCCGAGAAAGTCTCGACCGAAGGAGGGAAATCACTACTTTTTCAAACCTTTTGTTGAAAAAAAAACCACGAATGACGAAACAGGATCGGAGATTTTATACTGCGCTATAAAAAATACAATGCGAAGCAGCGAGGCTGCAATTAACAACTTTTTTTTGCTTGAGTGCAACATTTCGCGCGTGAAATGTACCCGCAAGAGTTTCATGGAAAATCGGTAAGAAGAATTATGATGAACATTTGGAACAAAAGAATCGACAAACATACAGAACATGGTAATTGATGATGAAAAATATTTCGTAATCCAAATAGAGTTTTGAGGACAATTTATTAAGATTTCTGGTCATTATCAAAGAGAAGCAATGTTGATTGGTTATTCAATAAGTTATAACAAAACAGCTTAGGTTCGTTATTCGAAACGATCGCCAAGCTGCCACTGTAGGCAATCTTCTGATATCTTGGCGAGCGAAATCTGGGAATAGAAAACAGGAAGAGAGAGCGGCCGAAAACAAAAAGATTCACTGACGAAGCCGTCTCCCTCTCCTCGCCCCAAGCAAATCATCTATTCGAGATTGGGCTCAAGTGAAAGTCTGAGTAAACGAAAGCTAGC
>Ga0126338_10003897_pt1 | contig 10542 bp, 8 predicted proteins | sample OrbCmetagenome_2_FD_92529 | JGI IMG/M metagenome (GOLD analysis project Ga0126338, IMG submission 92529) | Coral microbial communities from Petempiche,Puerto Morelos, Mexico - Orbicella C C metagenome | ecosystem: Host-associated > Invertebrates > Cnidaria > Coral | place: Petempiche,Puerto...
CCTGGTTCCTAAAAAGGTTTGCAAAAGTTTCACATCTTGTTGTGTTTTTTGTAATGTGGCTTTGTTTTCTTGTTCTGCAATAAAATTGTCAACTGAACCGACGTCCACGGCCACAAACCTTTGCGACATCTTGAAAATAAAAAGGCGGCTTGCCAGTTTTCGCGCCAAGGATGACGTGGCTTGCTGTACGATCACTTCTCACTAGTGAATAACATCGTTCGTCCAATCAGACGCCGCGAACGATGATTTTTCACCAGTGAAATTTCATCGTTCGCGTCGCTGATTGGCTGCGACTAAAAACAGAACGATTTTTTCATTACTGTCATCTCTGTGGATAAATCTCAGTACTTATAAAATAAAATGAGGTCTTTATTCTCCCAACTGGGTCTTTTTCTGTGCAGATATGTCCACTGTGAATTGTGGAAAAAGGGACTCTCTTTGGTCTTCGGATTGAAGGTCTTGCAAGGAATCATTGCTTAACATATTTCCTTATGGTGGTGGCATTGAGGACCACGACATATAGACATTGACGAAACATGTCAAAGGAGCTTGCCCTAATTCTTCAGAGTCTTGGGGAAAGTGCATGTTGTACTAGTAGACCCCGAAGAAATGAATTTCTGGCTTGCGTGATTGAAAATCACGATTTCGATATTTGGCTTGATCCCTACGTCGGTGTCAGTAATCTAATACAGTTATCTTTTTGTGTTCTTTCAAGTCTGAAGGCCATATAGAGAGGGAATTACTTTCATACTGGAAACGTGATTTCTGGCTCGTAACACTGCTGGCTTGGTCGACAGAATGTCGTACTTGTAGCCACATGTTTGTTGAAGTCTACGTAGGTCAGCAGAATCTAGTCACCACATTTTCCGGCATGATGGGTTGCTGTGGTGTTTGCTTGGTCTGCTCCTGGAAGTTCTGTTTGGAATTCAGGTTCTTGTATTGAACTAGCAGACATGCTAGGGGCGGATGTTGAAACTGTTGTACCTCGCAATGAAGCTGATGCTGAGTTTGGTAACTGAGACTTCCAAATTGCGGATTACTACAAGATTGAAGTCCTCAGGACAGGATGTATATTGTTTATTTCAGAGGCACCAGTCGCACTCTGTGCTAGGTTGTTATCTCGAGGGGATGGACTTAGTGTCTTTTTTGCTCTTTTTGCATCCAGTGGACACACGGATGATCAGTTGGACTGTTTCAGATTCTCATTGAAAAAATAGAAAATATAGAACTGGGCATTCAGGAGATGGGATAACTAAAACGTACATTGAAAACTTGAGGAGAACATAAAACAATGAATGCATGTGGTTGAAATGCGAACGAAACTGTAATGCATTAAACCCAATCAATTCTAACGTTGGCATTTGAGGATGTCTGGGAATAGACCTTTTTAGTGTGGGTGGTTTTGTTTTCCATTATAGACCACGAGATATTATCCAGAGAATGGTTCTTTTATCCATTTCAAAATTATTCATTCCTATACACGCGACCATTTGAAAATTTGAAAGCAAGAATTCTCAAGAGTACCATCACATTGTGTGAAATGGGGCAACAAACCGCCCTAGCTAAAAAGGTCTTTTATACCAGCCTCCCTCCTTTTCCGAGAAAACGTCCAGGAATCTCAGTCAGATCCACTTATGCTGGTGGCTTTTTGAATAAGGCTTTACAATTTATTATGTCAGATAGCTTCTAGTTCAGGTTTTCCTTGAAGCATCTTTGTCCACATGCAAGTGATGCAATTCATTTTAGGAGGTAAAACACCTCATTGCAATGTCTTACTGGCCTTTAAAGGTCATTAAAACAGCTGCAGTCAAGCGCCAGCTCAGACGCCTTGCACCTTGTATGTTATGGCGAGTAGCGCTAATTTTGTGCGTGTTGATGAATTACAATTGCAGGATAAATATGAATACTTAATTCCTTTAGAGAAGGACGAATGCACCAAATTTAACTACTCTATAAAGGTAAGTATCAAGCAAGCTTAACTTTAGGGGGTGATGGTACCTTCACTTCTAAGTGACCTAAGTGTACACAGCATATATACTGAAGTCATCTTGTATAATGAAAGACGCGAGAAACTGTTGTGCTTTTTATAAAAATCAAATCGCTCATTTTTATTAGGACATATTACATATTCATTATGAGTATAAATCTACTAGCGTTCTATCACCAATGCCACCTACCTATTCTGTTGAAGATAGTAGCCTAGTAGCGTGAAGTTGTTAACAAAATGACGGCGGCTTCTTTGCGTTCTCGAAGTATCTGTGAAGAGGATTTAGATAAAGTTTTGAAGGACTAGTATATTTATACTAAAATGATTAGATTATTCGCTTTCGATTTCTATTTCTATTTCTTTCTCGAGCTCAAAATCTAATTGTTAAATATGATATAAATAATAATAATAATAATAATAATAATAATAATAATAGTAATAATAACAATGCAATACATTCGTAGTGAGCTACACAAAAATATTACCAATTAACCTCGGCTACTTAGAGGTATGAAATGAGTTTTTTTCGTGTTTAACTCTCGATTTGCTAGAGTTTTATATTTAATATTTGCAAGGGTAAATTTAACACAGTTGTAAAAAGTCAGAATCCTAATCGCACCACTTTTTTTCAGCTCAGGGGAAAAACTAACAAAACGGAGACCAAAACGTTTAGGGTGACAGTGTTAATTCCACCACCGATATTGCCGACTCCAAAGCCTCCAGGTTTGTTTTAGTCCTCACTTTTATCTCCATCTGTTAGACATTCTTTATCTAGCCCCAATGAAACTGTTGTCTGTGGGGCCTAAGTGGCTCTCTTGTGCTTGTAATACGTGTATATCAATGCAAAACGATAGTTAATTTTAATGTTTTAAGTGTTCATATAGTTTTACCCTGAAGAGTTAGTACACAGTCCCCTTGTCTCTCGACCCAAACCCCAGGTGTTAGTCTAAATTCTGAAAGTAAAAATTCCGTCCAGTCACATGACACAATAAATCGTTGAATTCAAATATTTACGAGGTAGTTATAATCAAGCTATGCTCGAACGCAACCTAAAGATGCAGGTGGCTAGCACGGCAAAGTGTATTTTTACAGATACAGTGTATGCACACAAACTACAGTTCACCGCGCGTTGCTATGTTGGATTCGGAAAAAAAAAGGAAAATGGAAAGGAATAACCAGGAGATTGTAAAAGCGATGAATAAGTGTTTGGTTTCCTTCAAATTTCGAGGCAGCCTTGATTAGGCTTAGAAATAAATAAACTTATCCATGTTTTCGAAGCTCTCAATTAAGATCAGCCGTCAATTTAGATAAGTGGCGTCACCAATCGAAATGCGAAGACATCAAATACCAATAACAGACCTGATGAGGATTTCTGAAACAAAATCGTATGGTAGTCTATATCATTGCTCCAAACTGGGATGGAGTTTGTGAAAGAATCAGACTAAATAGATTAAATCAGTGGCACTCAGACAAAAGTTCTGTAAAAAGTGCGTAAAAAGAGGGAAAAAATACAATTCTTAAATTACATGGTGTCATCATTACCACTAATAATAGGTTATCGCAAACAGGCCTGGGGGAACACCAGTGCGGGAACACTATTGAGTTGAGGCTAACCACATTCCTAGATAAAAGTGCATATGTACATGATAGCTTTGGAATTTACGGGCACCTGCTAGTCATTTATGGGCACTGCGCTAAGGTCAATATCAAATGAAGTTGCCTTCAAGTTTCCTTGAGTTGTCTACACTGAATGTGAGTCCTGGGGACTTAAACCTGAACGGCGATAGTAAAAGGCTTAATAGCGCTGTCCACGGGATAAATCATTATCCTGTGGAAGCGAGTTGACGAAATGGGCAACGATATCTACTAGATAAATCGCTATCCAGTGCATTGGATAATTATCCAGTGGCAGCGTTAACTGTTGCACACTTATTTCACATAAATACGCATGACTTGTATGGCATATAGACGGGGGACATTCTCTGTTTACATGACCTTTGTTCTTAAAAAACAATGCTTGTTGGCTATTAAGAGGGCCTGTGATATGAAATGGAATTAACTACAGGAAAAGGTTTTCTTTTGTAGATCCTAATAGACCTTTTTCGACTGGGCGGTTTGTTGCCCCATTTCATACCATGTGATGATACTCTTGAGAATTCTTGCTGTCAAATTTTCAAATAGCCGTGTGCATAATAATAAATAATTTTTAGCTGGATAAAAGAACAATTCTCTAGAGAATATCGCGTGGTCTGTAATGGGAAACCAAACTGCCCAAGCGAAAAAGATCTATTGATCTTTAATTCACTTACACGTGTAGTTCATTGTTCTGTAATCAGCAACAATATTTGGTAGAACCCATGTGCAGTATTGTAAGCAAAAATACCAGACAAAACACACGGCTGTGTTGTTTGAATGCTGCCGACTCACTTCCTTCTTCAGATAATTCTAAGAAAATTATGATGGCTGCTTTTGGTGCTGTTCTTGGATTTCTCATTTTTGGCCTTCTTGTGATGTACAGGATTTTCTTCCGGCAAGGTAATGTTCTTAGTTTATAGTATTTACAAACAGTTTACTAAGTCCACGGTGTTCTATTGTTAACAATAGTAGGCAAGTAGGTTTGTTCGCGGTACTAAGGAAAATCTTCAACCCAAAAAAGAACAAAACAAAACAAAGAAAAAAAAAAACACAAAAGAAAAACACACAGGCTCAATAAGCCGTATTCGTATTCTCGGTATTGGACTGGAACTAGCATGCAACTGAGGCTAATGTGGCGAGTCTTATCAAATCTCGTTTTAATGACATTCCCCGCATGCATTAGCCTCAAACACAGGCTAGTTTCAGTCCAATACCAAGAATACGAATATGGTTTACCACTGTTGAACTGAACGTGCTGAAAATGTTGGGCCTTCCTTATTTTACTCTTTTGTAGTGGTTATTGATCTTCCTGATCCTCCTTCACCAAGGCCTCCTTCCGATCATCCTTTACTTGCGTCTGGTAAGTTGCATGTTGATACAGTACTTTTTTATCTGGTATTAACTTACAAGTTATATATTTCGAGAGTATATATCTACTCTGTATGGCAGGTATAAGAGTGTAGAGTTACATTAGCAGCTTCATATACAAAAGCTGTTACTATAATTTTAGATATGTAACATAATGAAGTTCGAGGAGTTACCAGCGGAACCTGGATCTAAGTCCAATGGGGATAAAATAAATAAATAACACAATTTATCGCTCAAACAGTCATTCAGTCTCTTAGTCAATCAATCAGCAGATTAATTTACAATCTGTTTCTGTTATTTTTCAGACAAGACGCGGGTTTTTATCATGCATACCAGATGTTGCGACAAGTGTAGCTTCGTGGTGCATTGTTTCGGTGAAGTCCTTAATTCGACGGAATTGATCGAGGCTAGCATAGACATGTGGAGTACCCTTGATATTGCACCCAATGTACCCCGTTGGTATGAGGACCAAGTGAAGCATTCACACTGTGTTATAGTTCTTGCTTCAAACAAAATGTCTCTTAGATGTCAGAACGCGGTGGAAGAAGGAGATGATCGTAAGTATTTCCAAATTCATTTCGATAGGTAGCTTAACAGAGAAACGAATGACACAACAGCAGGGTAAGGGTAAATCCTTCCAGCAACAAAAAGCGATGCAAAGTTATATTCTTTGGTTTGGAAACTAGCGATTCCATGGTACAATCGAATAATAACAGTAAGATTCAGGATCATTTTAAACTTTCAAAAATTTAATGCGGCTCTGAAGCCTACCTACATAATTTTTTAAAACTTTTCAAAAAAGTTACATCTTGACATGCTTATCACAATTCGATAATAAAATATGGGTTTGACTGAGCTGGAAGCTAGAACTAAGGGTGCTTTTAACAGGCTGTACCATTGCTATGGTAAACTATTATGCCACTAAGATGATCACAACTTGTTCACCAATGATTGGGCATTTATGTGATACCAGTGGTGGAATATTACTTGATAGAGTGTGGTAGTATTGACCTGTCAAAGTATCTGCTGTAAAGCGCTGAAAATTGTCACCAGCTACCTTAAATGATTGTTTTTGATATCGTTACATTCTAGCCTTGAATATCAAATGCCAGTTGAATCTTGTACGAGGACAGATCGCTCAGAATCCTGATGTACACAGATTCATCCCTGCCTTCTTTACATGCAGTGGCAACAAGAAAAACATTCCAGAATTCCTGTCCTCCCGGTGGAGTCATAGACTGCCCAAAGAAGTTGACCGTATCATTTTTCATTTGCTTAATGTGGAGAAGATTCAACCGTATCGCACTCAGCCCATCATTGTGATGGGTGGCAATGGTCATCCATTTGATGAAAAGAAGAAGGAATTAGAAAGAGCAGTGCTGGAGGCAGAATTGTATCATAAGAAAAACAATAATGCACAGAACGCGTAAGCGAACTACATGTGGTCCGGACAAGACAATTGGGAATGGTGGGCATATACAGCTGCTTCGTAGGTTGTCCAGCAAAGGCGTAATAGCGTACGCGACAATTACGAAAGGTTCTTACCGCTGAACTTCATGATGTTTTCTTCACGTTGAAACACCATGAATTTCAATCAATCAACTACCACAACACCTAACACCTTTCGGGATCTTCGCGTGCTCCTTTTGGCTTCTGTAGGACAACCTTTCTCGAACCAGGTGCATTTGATGCCCTTTCTCCTTCCTTCCATTTCTTTGCCATTTAGTGATTCCTCGTTCGGCTCAGGGAAATATGCAATTTTCGTGAGTTTTTAACCTGTAAGTAGGCTGATCGTGTATTATTTTAGTAGATTAGGGAAGCATCATTCCGTGATTTTATTGCTGTAATGACATAGCTATTACAGATATATCAAAGATAAATTGTCAGAAATGGAAATTCTCTACTCTGAACTCTCACGTAGTTGTACAAATCTTTGCATTGAGACTAAGAGCCAGAAAAGTTGTCATCATAGTCAATTCGCTGTACTTAGTTCACTTCCAAATAATAAAGACAACTTTTTTCAGCAGCTTTCTCCATGAGTTTGGCACGATTGTGTGCAAGGGTTAGGGCCCTTGAAATATTCTTATAATGCGGAGTGATCATTAAAAGAGTTTTCACTCTTTCCAGCGCTGAATTCTCCACTGCTTTTGGGGGTACTGTCCACTCCATCCACCCCATATTACAGATAGTTTTTAAACTCCTTTTGGACTTTAAAGTTTAATGAATTGAAGCCTTGGATTCCATTCTCAACTGTTTAACTGCGACTGAGAGGCACTCCCTCTTTCGAACTCCCAGCGAATTCGCATTTGTACACACCGAACTTCTGATTAAACTTAGCGTTCAAAAGATGAGACTCAATCCAGAGTCCCAGTGTTAGATAACGCCGTACCCGTACTAGTTCGTGAAGTAGCTACATAAACAGAAACTCCTTTGTAAGATTCTGAGAAGGATCAGGAACGCTAGCTCCTCCAGTACGCGACATTTCCAATGATGCCTTTGAGGGGCTCTCGCATAACTTACAATAGCACCAGCCCCTGAGGATTCCTTCTAGGGATTTATCCCACTTACAAGGACGCCAAACATCCCAGCCATTTTCCAAAAAAATGTGTAGGGAATATAGGAGCTCAGAAGGAAAAAATATAGGAGATTGGTGGATTTAGGACAAAATATAGAGTTTTGTAGCAGGATTTACAGACCCACTCAGATGCGATACTAGTTGAAAAATAATTTAATGAGTATTTCACATTATTGCTCGGGCTTCCGTAGGAAAGCCCGAGTCTTAAAATGCAAGCGTTTTGGTCGCCAAAAGGGGGGTCATGGTCCCTGGCGTTCCATGCGTAGACAGTGGAAACTGGGAACGAGAAACGTGACATTGCTCGCTCTTCGTGACAGAACACAGGCTCCCCAAGCTCTCTCTATGAACCACACAAGCAACACAATATGGAATCGAATTATAAGGGATTATATGGGATTTTCTACAAGATATCCATGGAGGTAGTTAAAAGTGAAAATTCTCAATAAAAATGGCTTACCTTATTCCAGACGTGTGTTGTTTGCTCCTGGTGTGGTTATTTTACCGATTGTACTTGATTTAAGATTTGTTTACTATACTATTATTGTAGACATTTTCAGGCATTGCTACCTGGTTTTGTTAGTGTTTAATTATAAAAGATTTCGTTCCAAATATCTGTAGAATGGAATAATTAGAAAGGAAATACAGCTTTTGAAATAGAATTAGAAATGGAAAACGTTGCGTCCTGATACAGAATCCAAAGACTAATTGGACCTTGAAACTTGAGTGTGCTTGGCTAACGAAAAAACTTGATCTGTGAAAATCTCGAAACGAAAGCAAGTTGGCAGCGACGTCAGCATAAAATGGCTCAAATCAGTAGAATCCCGCCCTTATAGTACTTGCGTCGCCATGGAAACTGTCAAAAAACCTGCGAACCGTGAAAACAACGATTTTCCGTTATTCTTCGAACCGCAGCAAATAACAGTTCTGTCCACAGGGAGCCCAAGCTCTCTCTTCGAACCACAGAAGCAACACAATATGGAATCGAATTATAAGGGATTATATGGGATTTTCTACAAGATATCCATGGAGGTAGTTAAAAGTGAAAATTCTAAATGGTCTAAATCATCCATACGGATGTGGAGCTTGGAGAACACATTTGATGTTGTCAGTGTACATAACCTTTGGCTCCTTTCGAGTTAAACATCTTGTGTTATTTGCCTTTAGAAACACTTGAATTTCCAGCAAATTATATCACGTTTATAATAGCTCGCATCAAACAATCACCGTACGCGGACTGTTTCTTTCACCCCACGTTTACTGTTTATGACTAAATTTGTCTGCCATTTTGAATATTCCTCAGTACAGCTGTCCTTCAGGGCTCTTCTAAGCTATTTTTTGAGGGGTAAGAGTTAGAGCCTGAAAAAAGAATGATCTGGGGGTTTTAGTGCTGCGTGAAATATCGAAATGTTTCTCGGTCCGATTTACGGCGGTTTCAAACCGCTTGAAAAGGCTTCTCATTGTACGTAAGATAGTAGAGTTTCTACAGAGTTTTTTGGGGCTAAGGCGATGGCCCAAATTGTTTTCAAGATAGCCGTGAATGTTACGCCTCTTATGTTAGCGTACGTTTAGCATTTCTCGTTATGTGAGTAAAACCGTTTCAAAACATCGTTCGTGTTATCGACAGAGGGAGCACGAAACCTGATGGGTGTCTGGAAAACCCGAATAGGAGAGGGACATGGGGATTTGCGGTGTTGCGGTGTTGATGTTTTTTTGATGCGGTGAATAAAATCTCAACTTGCGGTGTTGCGGTGATCTCAAACCCTACGGTGTGCGATGTTTGTGTTTTTTTACGCTGCGGTGTTCGGTGAAATGAAATTGTTTGCGGTGCTGGGGGTTTCTGATTTACCTTTCTCAAACCTAAATTTGACCTAAATTTAGCATGTAAACTTCGTTAATCCATGCTAATTTATGGCAAACACGTACCATTGAGGTTAATAATTTGTAACAAACTACAGACCATCACTTTCTAGTCAATCTTCAATATGCTTCGGCTGACAAGTAACTCTACCTCTGCCACCCGGAGCTCAGTGCTCAGCAGACACGTGGAGGAGCGAGGACACAAACAATCCTGGAAATTCTGGAAACACCAAGGCCGAATATAATGTATTATTGACTGCGCAGCTTTTTTCTATGAAAAAAGGAAAAGGTGGCGAAAACCACCGGCCACAAAATATTTTCAGATGTCGAGTCGGCAGGGAAGAAACAAGGCTTTCTAAGCTAAGGAAACTTTGTAAATTACACACGTTTGCTATTTTTTCCTTTTTCTCTTCGGCTTCGTCCATAGGTCATTCTGATACCGGTCTATACCCGCTCCAAGGTCCTGCGACTTTCTTGACCTTCTATTTTTTCAAACGAATATCGATATCGAACGCAAACGCAGCTAGTTCCGGAAAGCAATACTTTCAGTCAAAATAGGGCTTCAGGCATTAGCAGTATCGACATATGCGCAATGAAAAGCGTAGTGATGTGTTTATTTTGTGGAAAATTGTTGAGGTATAAAAGTATTATTTTAAGTGTAGATGAACGAATCATGGCGCTAAAAATACGTGTTGCGGTGACGATGTTTCGTTGACTTTTCTTGCAATGATGCGGTGTTCGTTAATTTTTTTTTGCGGTGTTGCGGTGTTTAGAACCTCCCCCCCTCTCCCATGTTGCCCTCAAATAGCAAATAGCGAATAGCGAATAGTCCCGAATAGTGCAGATAGTCTCGAATAGTGCGAATAGTGGCGAACAGTCGAGAAAAGTGGCGAATAGTGACGAATAGTCGTCAATAGTCACCGCTTTAGATCTAATATCCAGCGTTAATTAATTATCCAAATAAGCAACAGAATTTCAGCGAATTTATTACCTTTTTTTCTCCGGACTCAGGCTAGGAGGCTGTCTATCGCCGACATTAAGAAAACAGAAAACACAAGGATAACCTAATAAAGACGTATTTACGCTTTTGCAGCGGTTAAAACAGAAGAAATTACGTTTA
>Ga0126338_10003899_pt1 | contig 10538 bp, 4 predicted proteins | sample OrbCmetagenome_2_FD_92529 | JGI IMG/M metagenome (GOLD analysis project Ga0126338, IMG submission 92529) | Coral microbial communities from Petempiche,Puerto Morelos, Mexico - Orbicella C C metagenome | ecosystem: Host-associated > Invertebrates > Cnidaria > Coral | place: Petempiche,Puerto...
ATTTTTTTTTTTTTTTTTTAATTATTTTAATTTTTTTTGGGCAAATGTTTTGATGATATTTTGTTTAATTATTTTTTTTTTTTTTTTTTTTTTTTCTTTTTCCCCTCCTTTTTTCCCCTTCCCCCCCCCCCCCCCCCCCCTGTTTAAGTTTTACAGCCAACCAACTTCTTTATGTAAATAATTTAATTTCACTAAGTCATTCTGGATGAATTAACCTAACATTCTCTTTCAATTACCTTTTTTGTAACTCGGGGTTTTTCTATTTTGGTATTAAATAAAGTGTGGTGTTGTTATTTTTGTTTTATTGAGGGTGGTGTGGGGGTTAACTTTTTGGCGTTGAAAGTTAATACGACCTCATTGTAATTTGCATTTTGGCTAGACAGCGAACGTTTGTGAGAGCTTTTTGTTTTTTACGTTTCTGCGCGATCACGTGGCAAAATGAACACAGGTCACGAAAGGTTGTATCAAGAGACAATAGCACTTAAACCTGTGTTCTGCGCACGCAGCTCTTCACACTATAAATACGTACGGGATATATAGTTCGTTCACTGTGTAAATTTAGCAGCTCGAAGCAGCGCTTGTAGGATTCCACGTGCGAATTTTTATTTTAGCTTGCTATTTATGTATGCAAATTAGGGCTATTTAAACGCTACGGTTTCCTAGCGCGCCAATCTTTTCAACGTTTTCTCTTGCTTCTATTGTTACGGAATCTATACGCTACCTAGCTTCACCGTCATCGCTACAGTCAGGAAACATTTGTAAGTGAATAAACTGAAACCAAGTCAAAAGGGGGTTTGATATTTATATCGTCCAGCCAAGATTTTGAAGGCAAAATGTTTTTGCCGACTTTACTGTAAATTGTTTTTGTTGCGTCCTATTCTTCTAATCATAGATTGAACTACTTCCTTCGTGGAAAATTCTGGAAAGCGCTACTTTTTATAACCCTTTCAAGCTTATTTGTAATCTAGTATGTATAGTCTCGAAAGACCACGTTGCAATTTGCATTTTTGCGAGCTATATTTTCTGCACGATCACATGACAAATGAACACAGGTCACGAAAAGGTTGTATCAAACCTATATCAAACACGCCAACGTTGGACAACTTCCGTTCATGCGCGCGCACGATATTCGCACCAAATTAGGAAAATGGGGTTTGTACCAAAACTTGAAGCTCGGTGCAAGTGCGGTTTTACTTCTTTGACAACTTCACTTAACTTGAAGTAATTTCTACCTCTGCTCTGAAAAGAACTGCTTAGTGTTCTTCCTTTTAAAGGCATATTAGTAGTCTCCAAATTGTGGCTATCCACTCGAGGAAGATTTCACATTGGGTTGTTCTCAAATGATAGCGCCAGCTCCAGATCTTCAACGAAAACAGCGTGGGAAAATGTTCTGTTTGAGGTCACTTACAGCTTGAGCACAGCAAGGAAGTAAGAATAATCTTAAATACTACTTGTCATAGTCTAACGTCTCTGCAGTGACACTTAATTTCGTAGCATGAACTAGGTAAACTCATCTAAGTTTTAGCTTACAACCAAAATACAGCTGCAGTTCTTGCGTTCGGTTGGGAGTTTGCTGCTGAAAGTTTTATTTACGCTTGAGTTCAAGCTTATATCCCAACCAGTTTTACACAATCTGGTGCAGTTGTCATGCAGAAAATTTTTATAATCTTGGGTGTCTCCATCTCTCTCGTTCCTCCTCGAGATAGTAAGAAAGAGGAAGTTTTGCATCGCCATTTAAGCTTAAAGTTAGTGTTAGCTTACATGTAAGCTTGAGAAATTTCCAGTACGTGACAACCATGATATTTGTGAACGTAGAAGTGAAAGTGTGCTTTTTGAAATCTGTAAATAGGACTTTCAATTTGACGTTTTAATTACTTTAATTGTTGGCCACTCTGTGTCACAGTGGGTGTTGTCGGACACTTGGTGAAAATTACGTAACATACCTTATAGTCTTGAAACCGGTCAAAACCGATCACAGAGAAAGCACATGTTGTCAAAGCTCGTCGAAGCTTAGCCTCCTGCGCAGACTCTCTTTGGGCTTGTCACGCAATCTTCTTCCCCCACAAATGGCTGCTGAAGCCAAGGCACATACCTTTCCCTTTGTTTGCTCACATCCAATCTAGCTGCGGACTTTGGACCTTGATAAATTTGCAAGAGACTTCAACTTATCGACAAGAAGCTACAGAGTTTTACTTAAAGAAAGAGATGGATGTATTTGTACGCAGGCATTCGTTAATTTGGCTAATTCCTCTCAAATACTGAAACCTGGAGGAAGTCTGCTTGGAACGCCCGAGATGCCAAAATATGTGGCCTTTCATTGAGTTTGTGAGACATTTTTTAGACACCATCTTCTAGAGGGTAAATATTTGGTGGCTCTATTACCCGCTGGATTCAGCAAAAGCTTTTAAAATTTTTCGGCTGCTGTTTTAATTATGGATCATGAGTGAAGATCAAACAGGAACCAGGGAAGGAGAACCCATCTTTGATAGTCTTATTTGGCAAGCTTGCTTAACTTAACTGAGTTGTTTTTCATGTCCAGATAATGAAAGACCTAATTTTACAAGCCCACGACTGTTTGTTGTTTTCCCTGCAAACGCAACTTTACTTTCTGTGGCAATTTTCAAACAAAGTTGTCAATCAATAAATGAGCTCAACTGTGAAAACCAGTGGGTGTTTTTTAAAATCAAGGGGTTTGCAGGCAAGCATTTCCTCTTTTACCCCACCACCCCCTGCTTCGTTGAGGTTTTCCCCTTGTTCCAAATTTACACACGGCCAGAATGCAGAAAAGTTCTTTGTACAGGAATGCTTGCTACACAGGCTAAAGACGATATTGTCGATTTTCTTGATTGTTTTCACGTTTTCTGGAAACCGGTCAAAACTGGTCATGGAGAAAGCAAATGTTGTCAAAACTCATTGAAGCTAAGTTGTTTACTGTTATCCTTGCTTGTCTTCAATAAATTCAGTAGTAAGAGAGTAGAGTGCATACAGTTTTGATTAATACACATCAGCATACCTATCAACATTCAGCATGCAGGAGAAACTGTACTGACCTTACATGTACTTGAATGCTAATAGGAAAGGCATTGAAGTCTGGCCATGTTTCTTACTGGAAACTGCATTGAATATTCAAGAAAAGAGATTTATAAAACCAGAAATCATTAGCTTAAGGATAATGGATTGTACATGTATATTAAATGGTAGCCTTACAGAACAGGCGGATTACAGGGGTAGAGTGCAAAATGCGATACACAGGCACAGAGCGTGATCATGAGCACGAATTAGGAGTTGAAAAAAAGTTTCCCGTAGGTCACACTGGTCAATGTTTATGCCCTTCCAACTGTTCGCCTGGTGAAAAGTTTTTGCTGATTGGATACTTTAAGTCACATGACTCCTATGGCTTGTGACATTTCTACATTTGCCATTCTCTTCTGAACTTCAGTTTTTTTGACCTTTTATTTTGCTCCTTGCTTGTTTCTGAAGGGCACATTTTGTTATTGTGTTATCAGGAGAACTTCTTTAAAAGTACCAGTAGTCTAGAATAGAGCAGTTGGAGTGTGGCATAGCAAATTTTTAGAGGTCATACCTCTGTATGTCAGTTTAAGCTATTATCTGTCAATCTGTAGAGTTTGAAACCTCTCTAATTTGCCATGTTCTTTAAATTTAGTGTGTTTTGCCTCATTTCTATTGCAGGTTCAACCTCATTCCCAGGGTCTCTCATCTTACCACCCCCCAGGGGGCGGTAAGATGAGAGACCCTGGGAATGAGGACATTGCAGGTTATGGTATGTTTTGCCTTCTTCGTTCCACCCTGAGTGGTGTTTCGTGAGATTATCCTGAAATGCCACTCGGGCCAGGAGTGAAGAAGGATGGCTCTTTTCCTAGGCTAACAAAATCGGTGATCATGTTGATTAGTTTCATTCTATATTGTGACACCAAGCCCAGTTGTTAGATTTAAACTGTGGCAAGTTGTGTTGCTTGTTAGCACAGATATCATATTTAGCTTTGTCCAGCATCAATGCCAGATTCCAAATGCATAATGCCACATTAGTTACATTTAAAACTATCTCTTACAGTCTTATTAAGCAAGTACTTGTTTTTTTCATTTCTTCATGTAGCAGGTAATGGAACATGCTAAGAGTGGAGAGAGCGATGCATCAAGTGGTGAAGAGCCAAATGCTAAAAGGCGTAGAAGGGACCCACATACGCATGCTAAGAGCGTCATGGTTTTGTTGGATAGTGATGTCTATGTCAGTAAGAACGATCAAAATGTAGTGTTGATGCCAAACACCATTGAAATGGCTCAGCTCAAAAAGCCAGGGAAAGGACGGTTTGGTAAAATGACCTTCACATCAGACATGACAGAAACGGATGTCCTTCGTGCACTTTGTTCAAAATTCCCTATTTTAAGAACTAAAAGAAGGTAAAAATGTTTTCATTATTAGCAAATATGCGTGTGCCATTTATTCAGTAATCTTTAAATTCTAACTATCCTTTTTCAAACCACATGACCACTATAAATAAATGGCTGCAAGAAGACATTAAGCGTCCATTTACCGATTTCTGCACGTGCTCGTGTGCATTGCTAAGGAGGTGAAATTTCACTTTCGGTTACTTTCGTCAGCCTGAGCGCAGAAAATAAAAACAACTCAATAAACTTGCAAATTCGCTTACATTTTAGAGGTTTTTATTTGTTTTTCACAAAATGTAAAGTAAAAAAAGTGCAAACAAAGACAAAATAAGAGAAATACAGAAAAACAAGAGCAATAGAAAGAGAAAAACTAACTGTGTGTGGCTTTGCTTGATCTTACCGAAGTGTGCTGCTAGTGTAAATTGCGCACGCACCGATAGGGTAACTACCAATATATATCAGGCGCACTTTCAGTTTCTTTAAATGCTAAAGGAAACGCAGTTTTTTGTTCAATCCAGCCTTTTTCGACAAATTTTGATTAAAGCCAACGTTGGAAACATAGCTATGCATTCCTTTTTCGAAATCATGCTTTTTTCAGAAAATTACGAATTTTTCAATATTTTGGAATTCTCTCGAAATCTGACCTTTTAGAAATGAAACAAAATCTATGCATAGTGTATGAGGATTTAAATTAAAATACTAAATTAATGAAAAAGTCTCTATAAAGTAATTTGCCTGGGAGCCTTTGCATTTTTTCAGTATTAGTCACATGACCAAGGGTGTGGCCTGATGACATCATCACCGGTGTTACTGATCATGCAAAAGTTGAAAACACTTGCTCGTTAACACTAAAACTGTCTGCTGAGATGGCCCAACAAAACACTGCAATTCTTAAATTAATATAATTCAGATTGACTGTGTCAGTTTTTTAGTTTTGTTGAGTCGTTGCAGAATTCGGACTTCAAAACAGCATGCTGTGTCTTCGTTTTCATATTTGAATTAATGTCTTAAGACTTAGTGTTGTCAAAACAATACATGTAAACTTCACTGTACAATCAATGTACTGGTACATGTAAAACTTAATAAACAGACAGGTTTTTCTTCAGATATTTAGCACCATGCCTGAGCTACAGTCGGGTCCCAATTTAAACTGTAAATTAATTTAAGGGAGGCTGTTGACACATGTACTTAAGAGTTTACCAGCGAGCAGTTAAATTAGAACACATGAAATCAAAATAATGATTACAAGTCAACTTACACAAGTTTATGTTGTCACTAGAATCAGCTCATCAACATAACTATGCATTCTCTTCCTTAAAATATTCAGACTTGGTTGTGCTTCAGCTGCTGATAATCGGACAAGACTGGATTTTCATGGTGGTAAACGAATATGGAATGGAGCGCTCATTAACAAACACACCAGGGGCAATTCAGCTCTGTATTTGTTTGCTGAGGTTAGTCAACTATTTTTTATTGCCATGTTTAAGCTGTTGATTTCATACATGTAAGAAAGTGATATCGATTCCATATATCATTAGTTTAAATTAAGGCAGGTCAAAGGGATAAATATAATTCTCTCACTTGTTTGATGTCAATCCCCTCTATAAAAATTAAACTTGTTCTAAATTTGTGTCAATGTTCAAATCAGTGTCAGTACAGTAGAATCCCGACTTCTTGAACCTCCAAGGGAAACGAAAATCTGGTTTGAGAAATTGGGAGTTCAAGAAATTGAAGGTGGTATCAGATTATGCTAAAATACTTAAAATGCTGAGGTATTGTTTTAGCAGGGGCAGTTATGCACATTTCCATAGAAATACATCCTTTTTGTTGCATATAGATATCTTTATTTACAAATAAAACATATTGTATTTGAAATAGTAACATAAATTGAACAAGAACAGCATTTCAATTACATTGTACATTCACACCAGAAAAAAACGTTCCTTAAGAATGGTCAATTACGTACTTGTCTAATGACTTGTTGCCATTCTGCGGGAGCCGAGAATTGGTTTGAGTTTGTGGGAGTTTTGAATAATCCAGGGTTCGAGTAATGGGGGTAAAATTAGTGTGTTAAAGTGAAGCAAATCCAAGGGAAACGACAAGTGGTTCAAGTTATCGGGAGGTTTGAGAAAGCAAGGGTTTGAGTTTCTACTGTAATTACTTTCAGGGTTCTACTGTAATTATTTTCTAGCACAAACAATCGTGGCTAGGTGGTATTGGATTTGTAGACTCAAAGCAAACTTAAGCAAAGTTTGTAAAACTTAATGTAGTGCATCTTTAGCTTTCACTTGGCACAAACAACAGCATATGACTAGGAAGGTGTCAAAGGTGTAGATACATAGACTGAGTCACTTTTTCATTTTCATTTTGGTAATAAGAACTTTATTTTGTCTTAGAAAAGTAACACAAAATTGTACATAAATTAGGAAAAAGTATTTATCTACTTCACAGACATACTCCTTAACTATTTTTTTTTTCCATTGTAAATAGGTAATAGGTTTAAGTGGTAATGTATTAAGTACCAGCTAAATGTTTTGCTTTGGGACATGGTACATTTGGTCACAGTGTTTCAGGGCTGTCACTAAGGGCTGGGGCTGGAGATTTTCCCTGGCTACTACGAGTCTGAACCCCGGCTGCATGTACTTTGAAACAAAACCAAAACACTAGAAAATGAGAAATACATCAAATAACAAAATTGTGAATTAAAAACCAAACCAAAAGTTTATTAATACAATCTCGTATTCACCTTTTAAAGAGAGCTTGTGAGGAGAATCAGGCTGAAAACCAAATTTGCAGTCCTGGAATGTCCCATTGACAAGTTTGATCTTCTAGCAGCCTAGGCTCCTAGACTCCACAAGAGCAGCGAAACAATGTTGATCTCTATATCCTCAATAGACTACAAGCAGTCTCTCTTTTGCTCGAAAATCCAAGGGGAAGAAAGTCATGAAGAAAGTCATGAAGAAAACAAAACAAGTGTGACTGCAAGTGTGACATGCAAGTGGTGAGCAGAGAAGCCGTGAGTAGTGTGAGCAACTCGCTGCTTCATATATCACGCTGGCATGCTCAAGATCCACCACTCGTGTGTGTTGTGTTCTTGTTTGCATTCTTCCCCACGGATTTTTGAGCAAAAGAGAGACTGCTCGCAGTCTATGTCCTCAGCCAAGAAGTTTGCTTGTAACATCAGAGAACAGTTGTTTCTTTATTGACTTAATTGTGATGAATCATTTGGAATGGATTTAGTGACAATATATTACTCAAGTTTTTCCATTTGAATTACTCAACTAAGTTTAAATGCTTTCACTTTGCATAAAGGGGCTGGTGGGTACGATTCAAACGTACATGACATTTCCTCTACATGCATTACACTTGGTTTAAAATTAAACTCGTCAATCATAACATAACACCTTTATTTCAACACGATAAGACTCAAAGCTACAAAGCTTGTGGGGTCATGTATACTACTACAGTACTGTTCAAAGGGATTCCAGCATTACACGAGCGTAAAGTGCATGTACTACACGCACATTACACGCAGTGTCCACGCACCTTACAAGCAAATACACAAAAATGCATGTGTAATTATGCTCAGTAGACATGATATCGCGTGTAAAATTACATGCAGTTATTCAACTGGAACTCATTAAGAGTGTGTAATGAGAACAAAATGTTTAAATTGTTTGTAATGAGAACAAAACATTTACCTTGTAACATTTACTGTATTGGACTGCACTGCGATACAGGTTAGTCTTTCCCCTTCTTGCTTTTGGTCATTAAATGTTTCCAATACAGTAAACCAGCTTACTGCTTTACAGTAAAATTATTTTTTCTGTTGTAGTTTCAATATAATATAATAGTTTTTATAATATATAAATAAATTCACATTATGGGAAACCCTTGTGAATTATAATGTGTAAATAAATAAAACAAGCAGCACCAGCGTGCTAGGATTCGCTGAGATAACAGAACATAAACACAATGTCGCTTTCAATTTTAAGTTATAGCAATCAGTGTACTTTAAAACAATCCAAAAATTCATTTGGAGTTTACATTTGGAGTTTACTGTTCCAGGGTCTGTTTGAGCTGTTTAGAAGGGATTTGACTAGAAGCGAAGGCAGTTACATTTCAATTAATGTCACTAGTCCATTATTCAAACTAAGAGTAGATGTAACGCAACCAAGTAAAAGGTAGCACAACAAAATACAGAAACAACAATATGAGGGGGACACAGCATTGTGGCAGGTTTGACACGACTTCATGATAGGTGCACAAACTAAAAGCCTCACTTATTCCCCCACTAACATGGGAATAGAACAAGAGTATTGGCAGAGCCTTTTTTATCACCCCCGCACAAGACGGGCTGGATTGGGCAAGATAAAGGCTAGGATACAAGATAGCAAGACACAAGCAATGCCAAAGCTTTTGGGAAGTTGCTACACAGACTTGACCGAGCCACAAGGAGTGACCCCAGTTTACTGACAAATAACAAATAAAAGCCCTTCTCCAAGGGATGGAGGGTGGGAAATTTTTAAACTAAATTGTTACAAACTATGTACTCTCGTGCAAGCTGCCAGGATAATGCCCTCTGACAGTGTATTGAGATTTATATAGGAAGACAGTGTCTCAAAGTGCGACCATTAGGTACAGCTGTACTATGAACTAAATAGACGCAATGTGGTGAGCTTGTTAACAATGAATGGAGCTGACAGTTTGCTGGCATTGAAGGTACTAGATTGAGGTTTGATGTTTATATTGTTAAAAGACAAGTTTTGATTGGCTCTAACACAGTGCTAGGGGTGGAATTCATTGAACGAGATGAAGCTTGTGATTGGTTACTGTTGCAAGTGCAAGCCTGTGATACTTTGTGAAGTTTCCTGCCGATTTAAGCTCAGAGTTTTTTCTGATTAAGCGTGCGGACTATCATCAACTTTTTGAACCTTTGCGGTAGTTTGGAATTTTTGTTTGTGATTTCAAAAATGATAAAATTAATACAATCAAACTTAAACTTACATATTTTGCAAATGTTTCGCTTTATAATGAAGCCTTGAAATAGTGCATGTATTTATTCATACTTCCCTGCTCAATAAGCTTGCCAGTTTTATATCTCACTTTCAATATTTACAAAAACATCTTACAGCTGCCAAGTTTAAAGATTGTGTAAGATCTTGCAAAGTTTGTTTCTTTTGTTAAAAGAAATCTTCTTTTATTAATTTTTTTCCCAAATATATTGCAGTTATTTATTCTCAAAAATCCTCCATGTGCGAACCAAGCACTGGGTTGCATGTCATCGTGTTTAAAGAACTAATTAGATTACGCGTGCATTCACTGGAGATAAAATAACTAATTTTAATTATATTTTTGACAGAAAACGTTTTATGACCTTTGTTTGTGCCATCTCTATTTTCTTTTCAATTTGCCCCAGGTACTGAACAGCGATTGCTGGGTTTTTTGCTTCATTTTCAAAGGAAAAACTGAGCTTTAACTTAACCCCAGCTGTCAAATATTTCAGTGCTGCTGTCACGGCTCAGTGCCCACGTCACGTTTTTGGTGCAATTTGCACGACCTGAATGATTTCAGATTTCCTTTATCTCACTGCTATAAGAGTTGTATTTTCTAATCACTACGAATTTGTTGAGAAAATTAGACATATTGCTTAATTTTATTGACGGATAGGCTCTCATTGTTACAAATAAAAATTTTTCATAATTTGTTGAGTTATTTTTTTGTAAAAAAAATACCTCTTAGTCGGCGTGTCGGGTATGTTATGGACGGGTCAATGGGTGAGTGAGTGAGTCAGTGAGTCAGTCAGTGAGAGATGTATGTATGTCACACCAATCAGATTGGATCTACTATAAACAGCCAATCAAATTTTTGTTGTAAAGGTAAATGGTATGTGAGAAGATTTGATCCCGATAGAGTTGAGAACGGCCATATTTATTCTTCTATAAAAGAGGAGGAAGTATTCATATATTGGATTTACTTCGACATTTTCTGTGGGTTAGGCTGAGGATTTTAGTTAAATGAACGAGATGCGCCTTGAGGTTTGAAGCAGTTCGTGAGTTAGTAGTATGCAAATGCAACGAGATATTTTTATTTTTAGTTACAAAGGTAACTTGATACTTTTGTTTTTCACA
>Ga0126338_10003901_pt1 | contig 10537 bp, 4 predicted proteins | sample OrbCmetagenome_2_FD_92529 | JGI IMG/M metagenome (GOLD analysis project Ga0126338, IMG submission 92529) | Coral microbial communities from Petempiche,Puerto Morelos, Mexico - Orbicella C C metagenome | ecosystem: Host-associated > Invertebrates > Cnidaria > Coral | place: Petempiche,Puerto...
GCTCTAAGCAGTGAGTTCACAGTTGTCGAACGTGCTCGATCGAAGTTTATTTCGGTGTCTTCCGAATCGAAACCTAACTCTGACTCCAGTGACGAAAAAGAAATGATTCTGAAACAAAACTTGAACATTTTAGTCCCAAAATATATTGGAACGATTAGTTTTGTTTTCCATTTTCTCGAGCAAATACAGAGTGTTGACTGAGGTGTCATTGTGTATGGCTCCTGGGTAGACGTCATCAGCAACCGCCGCCCCAGACTCCCTGAAACGCGGTCGTGTAACAATTCAGGCGCGACTTTGAAAGGGCATAGAAAATCGAGGATTCAACCAAATCCAAACATTTTTTCGCCCAAATGCTTCAAATAAGAAGTGGATTCGTTTCAGCGAAAAAAATTTGGGGGGTTAGGTGCACTTTAAACGCTTTCAATAAAGTGCCGAGAGTTGTATCCAGGATTGCTTTGATTTCGCTTTGCTATGTTTTTCAATTGGTTTGAAAAACATTCGCCTCATGCTCATCTAATCAGATACAAAACCATAGCCAATCACAACCTGGTCATGTGCGTACTCCTGCGCTTGTAACCGTTTTCTTGTATTTCCCTTCGCGTTCTCGTTGCTTTATTGTGTTAAAACATTGTTAACGTTTATTGTGACCACTTTAGTTTGGTTTAACGACAGTTAACACTTAAATAAGCTCACAAAATAGCTTTTCAATTCGTCTTTTGATTCTCTCCGGTCAGCAAAAGCACAACTCCTCAAAGGAGAAGTAGAGCACGATAAAAATGACTTCAGAAAAGCTTTAAGTTGCTACACTGAAGGAATTGAACAGAAATGCACAGATTGCAAACTAAACGCCGAGCTTTACGCGAGGAGGGCGCACTCGCATTGTCATCTGGGTGAGTTGACACGATTTTTTAAAATTTTTTTTATTGTTTTACTTAAGTGAATTAAAATGTCTAACATCAAAATGTAAAAAGTATATATATATTGGCTATTTTAATTGCTACACATTTCTTTAATTTGGCTACTTCGGAGAATTTGGTAATGCATCATTTCATGATTTCTTTGTTCCCATCATCTGTCTGCTTGATTAAGTATTAATATTGCAAAAAGCCAATCTCACGTCTTCCTTTCATGAAAATGATATTGTTCGTTATTGATGAGAGGTGCAGTGTAATATAGTGTATTAGATGCCAGATGAAGAGCTTTCATGGAAAGCAAGTGATGGTTTCCATGTTGTATTCCTCGACTAGTTATTTTACTCCCGCAGTGCTCCTCCTTACTAAGAATCCCTGGGGGTATGAAAAAGGGTAACAGGAATTATTCAGGCAATTTGGCCGAAAAGCTAAAGCAGAAAGCCTTTGATGGACAACCTTCCTATTTGTAAGCCAGTCATAAACCATCATGCTTCATGGTTTTGTAAGCCTCCATACAAGGATACTTCATCTACTAAAAATGGTGTCCCACAATGTTCTGTCTTTGAACTCCTGTTGTAATGATCAATATTTTCATCAATGACTTACTTTACTTCAGGTAAGAGGCTCAGCTGACAAATCACGCTTATGATAATCAGCTCTGATGCAGCTGCTGTTGGAAATGTTCTCAACAGGGAACTTGCGATTGTGTGTAATTAGTGGCGAAATAATAGGATGATCCTAAACCTTGAAAAATGCAAGGCTCTGGTTCTGCATGTCGCGTAAGCCCAATATTAATCTGTCTTTGTGTGCTGAAGGAATAAATATACCGCAAGGTTATTCTTGATGATTCACTGAATTTTGAAAACACATTACAAAAATCAGCAAGAAAGTCGGAAAGCAGCTGGACGCATTTTCTAAACTAAAGAACATATTATCGTTTCCAACTAAATATATGTCTCAGTTTACATTGTGTAAGTCATTCTGATTACTCGGGCTTCCGTAGGAAAGCCCGCGTCTTAAAATGCAAACGTTTTGGTTGCCAAAAGGGGGATCATGGTCCCAGGCGTTCCGTGCGTAGACCATGGAAACTGTGGACGAGAAACGCGACATTGCTTGCTCTTCGTGACAGAATAAGGTATTCTGCTAAGAAAGTTTTGGCAAGAATGGCGCCGCCTTATACGTTCATCTCACATACAAAGATGTCGACCGTTTTTAGAAAGGGTCGGTCCACGAATTATATTGCTTGAAAGCCAGCCAGGTAAGCAAAGTTCACGCTCGAAACGTTCTCGTGAGATAACAATTAACTGAGCCGATTGCTCAGTTAATTGTTCAATCTACGAAAACACTGGCAAAAAATAGGCAGTCAATGACGGTATGTGGCTACTGCTGTTATTATTTAGAACATTGCAGTAAAACGAATTATATTGCAATAAAACGAGCTAAACACGAAAACGTTTTTGGACTCTAGCTCATTAAAAACACGTGACTTGTTTCTTGCACCGCGCAAAATATGTCGATCTCCAATGATGTAAAGATAAGACTTTCGGTAACTTGAGTTAAATATCTTACCTCCAAGTTAGTTGGCTTTCTAGTAGGGTGCAGGAAAAAAAAATAACGTGTGAATTTGGAGGCACATTGTGCGGGAGAATTAAACCTTCGATTGTGCGGGGAATTGTGCGGGATTATTAACGAACCAATGTTCTTGCCAAGTCCCAAGGAAAATCTGCACTGACGATAGTTTAGCCAGTTATTTCGCTAGTAGTTCAAACATATTTAGCAGTCTTAATTAGCAATCGCCAATTCTTTTAGAAAACTGTGTCTGACTGCAGAAGAAAATCATGTCGCGTGACATGAACTACAAGAGCATGAAACCAAAATAAATAGCAAAACAGAATGCCGCATCTTCCCTTATAAATGAGAGTCCTTTTTAAAAAATACTTTTGCCTTAATTCAATAAAAATATGTAGCTTGAATATTTCTTCATAAACTGCGTTAACGGTCGCAAATTCTTGGAAGTTATCCGCAAAATACACAACTTGAAAGTTTATGCAAATTATGTGCAATGCAATTTCAGCCTAGTCACAGGACTGTTGTTTTCGCGAAGGAGTTTATCATGATTCGTTTTCGCTCTCTCGAAAGGGATTATTCGCTCTCCAAAGAAGATATGACCCTTGAAAAGGGTTTAAGATCGCAACACGGCAAAGATGTTCAGCTACACAATTTACTCGGATCGCCACGACCAGTAAACAAACTTCGTACAATTTCTGTTAGCATGTACAAAGTAATCGCCATAAGTTGTAAAAAGACCTCGAAAATTCTATGCAAACAACTTCTCCATCAATGCGTAGACAGCTGTGCTTCATTCTTGAACCAAAATGGTTTAAACTCGCAACTTGCGATAGGATGAGGAGGATACTAAACGAAGCAACTTGAATAGTAAATATCTAAGCGGAACTCTTGTGCTAAAATATCCTGATTTTTTAGTTTGCTTTTATTGTGTCCAATACGCGTTTTCGTAAAGTACGATTTGATACTGTTGTCGGATCGAAAAACGTGACAATTGCGTGACGCGAAACGTGACGTTATAGAAACCGGTTTGAACCAGTCGAGTGAGCACGAGGGTAGAGGCAGGGTGAAAAGAAAATGGCGAACAACGTGTGAAATAAAAAGTTAGCCGGTGTCAAGAAATCATGGCGATACTGTGGTACGAGGCCCGAGTAAACGCTCTTAGAGCGTCTAGTCTTAATTATTGTTCCTCGATATGGCATCACTACTTAAAGTCTGATAGCAAGAAACTGAATAGGTTGCATGAAAGAGAACATCGTCGTCTATATATACAGCGATCAGTCTTCTGAGACTGTTTCTCTCACTGATCGTATTGGTTACAGCCTTGAAATTCAAGTGATCCACATCGATTCACAACATTCAAGTGAGTAAACCTAATATTACTCGCTTTGGCTTAATATCAGTAAAATACTCAGCGGCTGTTACTTGGAATAGCATTTCTGACGGCATTTCTGAATAGCATCCTTAAACACAATTTCATCCTCTAAAAAAAAGTCAGCAACCTTAGGTTTAACTGAGTTTATAAGTTTTTAACTATATGTTAGAATTAGTATTATGGTTATAACTTGTGATTGAGTCAATTTTTTTCTTATTTTTCCTTTCTTCCTTTTTTATGAACTTTACTTGAATATTATTTATTTCTTGGCACATTAGCGTACGTTATTGACTTTATTACTTGAGGCCTAATCTGCCATATCAATCCGAGAGTAAATTAACTAAAGTTATGTATGTGTCTGAGGTGTGACCGTGTTCGCAAAAACATGCCCGAAAAGAACTCAAGACAGATCCAAGGACTCCAGGGACCTTGAGCAATCACCTTGTTAGGAATTGACCAGTCATGCATCCACGTGGCACGTGCCTCTCCAGCAGGGCCCTCTGTTAACACAGAACCCTCAAACAACAACAACCTTGGCAAAGTGCCCAGCCGTAAACACTCAAAGCCAACGCTATGTCGCACTGAAAACTCAAGTCTAGCTAAGTGAAGGTGCCACTAAAATTCCCCCTGCTCTTGACAACTGGACGCCAGCAAACCATCGGCAGATAGGCCGGTGTCTGGGTCATGTTATGTATGCAACATTTATGTACCATACTTGAACATTTTACTTATTTTACTTATTTTAGACCCTCTGTGCGCTTTAAATGCCTATGATTTTTGCCCACTCTATTATTCACTTTCTTCAGGTAATACTCATAAAGCACTCGAGGATGTAAACCGCGCAAAAGAAATCGTTCAGACTAATGACACAGGTAAATTTAACTTCTGTCTGATGGTTGTCTTTTTTGTATATACCTCCTTGCTTTTTTGCCAAATATATTTTTTTTGTGTTAGTTTACACGGAATATATTTCGCAAACAAGCCTCCTCAACAAGCACTTGGCAACTTTCTTGATAACTCATCATTTTCGAGATACAGTCGTCTCTTTGAAGACTGAAAACAAAATAACCCACGGTTGTGATCAAATTTTGTTTTGCTAAAACTAGACTGTTCATACATTATAATTAAGATTAAGAGTCACGATGTATCCTAAACTGAAAAGGCTAATGGAGTTTTGTTGCGTCATTAGTTGAGAAATCGAGCACTTCACTAGAAATGTTTCCTTGGAGTTCTTTTGTGAGAGGTGAGGAAAAATGGCAATATAGTAATGCGTTCGACTATATTTTGAAGTTTGTGGTTTTGAATAAATGGATCATAGGGAATCCTTTTGTCCTATTCGGAATAACCAACATTTTCAGGCCAGTGGTAAAGACTAACGTAAGAAGCAAAATAATTAGTCTGACATTCTACAGCAGAGGACGCGGAATCGAAGGACACCGGGGAAACTAGATAAAGATCCTAGCCAATTACTGGAGAATTACAGCACAGTAACAAAATAGACATGAAAACTCACAAATTGAACACAACTTGTTCTATTTTCGTTTTTATACTTTTCTTTTTTTTTTTTTTTTTTTTTTTTTTTTTTTTTTGTTTTTTTTTTTTTTTTTTTTTTTTTTTTTTGGTTTATTATAGTTGTAGCTTTACGCTTCTGTTACATTTCACTTTAGTTGGATTCATTTAACTTCCTATTAGTCTGCAGTTCTGGCAAAAACATTTTATTTTGATTGGTTAAATTTTGACAGGAATCCGGTGTCGTCGATCGTTTTTCAGTCTCTAGGTTTTTCGTTTCTTCTGCCAATTCGGCACTATTTCAATTTCTGACAAAATTGAGGACAACGTGAACAGAAACCTTGAGATTTCCTCAGACAGATCAGATACTAAACTTGGTTGTCACAAGAAAATGTAATGATCTCCTCGTCTCACGAAAAATGTTTCCTTAATTCGCGGTACGGGTTCACGTCATTAGTCGACAAGTTTGCAGGCCGTTTCAAAACTGTCGAGTCGTTAACAATTCAGTTGTAAAGTGTAATCCAGAATAACTTTGGCTTTGCTTGACTACACTCTGTGATTGGTTTGGAAAAAGGGGTGTCACGCGTTTGTTTGACCAATCAGATCCAAAACTAATCGTCACGAGGTTTTCCTGCACTTTGCTCCCCTAACGTGATCTCGTCCGTGTTGATATTGGCTAACTGTTGTGCTAACATTTGATCAGGTCATTCGTTTAGTGATTTGTTTTGTTCCCACGTAAACAGCGCTAGTTTACAATTTCCAAGGGAAGGTTGAGCACGACAAAGGAGAATTCCAAAATGCGTTAAGTTTGTTCACTCAAGGCATTGATGTCAAGTGTAAACATGACGAACTGAACGCCAATCTTTACTTCGCAAGGTCGAACACGCATTGTTCTTTGGGTGAGTCGGTTATCTGTTGTCCACTTTAACTTAGCGAATTAAAATAATTTAAAAGTTCAGAATGTAAATCGTCCATTTTGATTACCGTACATGTTTTAATATTAATTTACTTCTGAGAATTTGGTAATACATCATTTGATGATTTTCGTTATTCCATCACCAGTGTCTGCTCGATTATATATAAATACTGTGATGAGAAATTTGGTCTTCATGACATTGTTTTAACTGAAGTGGCGAGGCGTTAACACCAATTTCACGTCTTCCCTTTTATGAAAATAAATTATTTATTATTGAAGAGAGCTGCAGTGGCTTAATGGAATAATGTTTTATAGACAACAAGCCAGGGTCCTCATGTTGTGTTCTTCCGCTAAACATTTTACATTTGCAGTACCCGTTCCTTACCTCTAGGGGTATGTAAGGATGACCGGGCATTATTCAACAATTTGGCAAACGCTGAAGAGGGATACCCTAAGATGGACAACCTTCCCATTTGGGCCCATCTATAAGCAGTCATGCTCTACACTTTTTGAAGCCACAATACTGTATTGAGGGTCTGGATGGGGGTGTTGGGTGTAGATTTCAGTTTTTAGTTAGTATTGTGTCTATTCGTCAGTTGCAGTTAAATTTTGGGTCATTTGCCAGTTGTCAGTTAAGTGGCTGCATGTTAATAATTTAGAAATGGCCTTCAATGGCTTAAAACTCTCCTAGTTGACCCCTTTTATGGAGAATACAGTCGAACCTCTTCACAACGGCCACCTTGGGTACAAACGATAGTGGCCGTTTAAGAGACGTGGCTGTTTTGGGGAGGTAAGCCAGTGTGCAATATGACACCTGTTTTTACGGGGGTGCAACATTTTTTTAAAAAGAGAAATGCCTGTTTTGACTTATAAATACATAACATATTTTTAAAACATAGCAATAAAACAGATACTAAACAAAAACAGAGACCAACGACGCACCGTAAGTACGGATCAAGTTTGTGACCTTTCCCAATAAAAAATGGTCAGGGACTCTGTATACACTGTTCGTCAGTCGTTGATTAACTGGCCGTTGTCGAGAGGCTATTTTCAATAGACAGCTGGGACGCGTTTTAATGGCCGTTTCCCAGCTGTGGAGAGATGGCTGTTGTAGAGAGGTTGACCCCATCCAGACCCCATTTATGGTTTTTCCCGCCCAGGCGAAATCGGCCTTCTGTGTGTTTTAGATGATTATGATCTTTACCGACGTAGGACTATATTACTCACTTTCTTTAGGGAATTCCCAAGAACAAGTCGAGGATCTAAACCGTGTAGGAGAAATTGCAGGTAAATCAAAGTTCTGTCCGACTGTCTTTTTGTGTGTATATCTTCTTGGTCGTTTCTCAAATTGTCGTTTTTCTTTGTATACCTAGAATATACATACCGAAGAAGCAAGTCGCTCTGCAACTTTAAAACCATACCAATCATTTTCAAGATACACTTGTCGTTTGGAAGAATGAACCAATTCAGCAACATTTGTGATGAATATTTTTCTACGCTCAGGAATGAAAAATCTTCAGAGCAGATTGCTGATAAATTGATAGTAAGGGTCGAGATACATCTTGAACAGCAAAGACTAATTCAGATTTTTGTCGCGTCATTAGATATGAATCCGAGCGTCTTACAAAGAACTGGTCTTGAGCATGATAAATTGAGAGGTAAGAAAATAAACCAATATCAAAATATTGCATTTATTTCGCAGATTTGCAATTTTGGAACTCAGTTAATGGTTAATTACCATCAACTAATTGTGCGAATCGATTATAATTTATTATTATCTAGGCACGAGTGTTTAACTGGAAAATACGCCCCTCGTAAAATTCATGCGAAACCATATGCAGCAATTGAATGGCGTAGAAATTGTGAGCAGTCTCACTTTAAGTCGAAGATCGGCGATGGAAGAACGCAAACCAGGAATAGGAGGGTCGATCAGAGACGCGCGTTGAAACCGCAAGCCGCGAGTAGCACAGGCTTCGGAAGACGAGCAACGCTTGCGCTGCTAGCCGCCCTTCGTTTGCGTTTTTTCTCGCAGATTTCGGGCAAAAGAGGGATTGCTCGCAGTCTACTGAAGTGGGGTATTTTCCATTTCGTCACTTGTGATGATATTGATCACATTATTGACTTTCCCGCTTTTCACGGTTGTTTCCGCCAACAGTCAGTTTGACTATAATAAAAAAAAAATTAGGCGGTGGCTTAGGGATATGAATTTATTTTCTCGTGTTAAAACAGTATTTTACTCAAAAACCGAGCAACTGGAACAATTTCTTAGAGAAAAACATGCAAACATGCAGTACACTTTTTTCAACCCATATCTCAACAACATCGTACATGAATGTGACTAAACTCCAGACACAACACACAAATAACAGTCATTTGTATAGAAGTGGCGGATGTTCCAGCCAAAACCTCCTCTCAATTTTTAGTATAGCCTCAAAGATTTATATGTATTTCCTAGGCGAAAAAGTTAACTGGAAGAAAAGTTACGTAAAAAACAGCAGAACGTGCTCCGATTTTCTACAGAAAAATATTGTAAAATAGCAAGCATCAAATCTGTCATAAATAGAAGTTAAGAGTAAAACCACTGACTCGTCAGTCAGGCGCTTCCTACGTTTCTAAGAAAAGCACAAAGCTAGGAAAGGAAACATCTTGTAAATGTTACTAAATCCTATAGAGGAAGACTCAAAGAAATCTTTACAAGGTATGATATGTAAATTAAAATAAGGTCAAATAACCTGTGAAATGGCGAACATATAACAAGACGTGAGAGGAAACAGAACTAAATGCCAACCACTTGCTAGAGAAATTACAGTACAGTATGTACTAAACGAAACATGAACACTGACTAAAAATATAAAGAAAACTCTTTTATTTAGTTTGTTTCAGACAACGTGTCAAATTGAAAACATAAAACTAGAAAGCTTAACAACTGTTACAGCCATGACATCAACAAGAAAAGTTGACCGCAGTCTAAGGGCGTGATCCATTGAACCAAAAGTTTCAGGGCTGTCTGAGGTTTGAAAGTTTCTTCGGTGGCGAGTGGATTGCAACCCGTACAGACGGTCTCGTTCCATTCCACTCACAGTCAAAATGGCGGATGTTGCATATTAGAGTTAGATGACCATTTCGACTTTATCAACTGATGATATTGTGCGAGCTGTTTCATGCGTAGAAATCTAACCCGTACGACAAGTCATTTTGAGTAGCCTGTTCCCAGATATTTGCCGGCTGAGGTCAAACACCACTTTCGAATGACGAAAAGAACATTCAAAATTCTCTCAGGAATAAACCACTTTTAACAGTCAAAGCATACACCTACCTTGCGAAGCAGCTGCCAACCTGTCGTAAGTGCACATGAATGTACGAGTAACACTGATAAATCCCCTGTTAACAATCCACAGAATCTGTACTGATCAGTGTTTAACTCCATGTCGAACACAGAAAGGATATCGCCAGAATGGGTCGGTCAAATGAAATGCTCAATTTTCCATCAGACCGGGCCAACCGAGAAAAGTGGTCCACCTCGAAAGCTGGATCGGCTTTTTCGAAACTTTTCTGCTTGGACCAAATTGATCCATTCAGTTTTAGAGCGAGATTTTCAAAAATTTTGTTTGAACGGATCGTGCCCTAGATTTTAAAATCTAGGCCGGCATCTAGATCGCTCCACCTTTTACTCTCGCCGTGAGAAAATTGTAAACGTAATCTAAGAAATCATTTGGCTTGTTCCTACGAAAACTACTAAATGCAATTAAGCCCAAAGACAAAGAGAAAAAAGGGGAATAAAAGAGCAAGCAAACTTTGGTAAATTAAAATTCAAGTCAGGCAATGACCAAAAAACACCAGCTAAATGCGAAATTTAGAGGTGTTTTCAAGCCCAGACGTAAAAAGTGTTCAATACAAAACTTAGCGAATTTAACGCCCTTACGAAATTTTGTTAGTCAATAAAAGAGGCTAGAGAAATTGGAAGCATTCTTGTCAGTGAGTTCGACGTTCTTCTGAGCAAAGTTTTCATCCATATCCGGAAGCAAAATGACAGTGATTACAAACTGGCTACCCGAGCGGCTTTCAGCGAAGTGAAATCGTCTGCTTTAACTATATAATGAACATCTTTTTAACCGAGCTTGGTCGGTCTGTATGGGAGAATCTTGACCTCGGTCATGCGTACAGAGCGAACGCAGTGAGCTCTGTACTCACGACGTCGGTCAATATTTTTCCATACAAATCTCCCATTCGGTAATAAGAACGAAATAATAAACAGAACAA
>Ga0126338_10003902_pt1 | contig 10536 bp, 2 predicted proteins | sample OrbCmetagenome_2_FD_92529 | JGI IMG/M metagenome (GOLD analysis project Ga0126338, IMG submission 92529) | Coral microbial communities from Petempiche,Puerto Morelos, Mexico - Orbicella C C metagenome | ecosystem: Host-associated > Invertebrates > Cnidaria > Coral | place: Petempiche,Puerto...
CCCCCCCCCCTCCCGCCCCCACCACTTGTATACCCCCCAAAAGGGGGAAAACCCCCCCCCCCCCCCGCCCAGTTCATTCTATCACGCTGAAACATCTCGGTCAACTCCAGTCAAACAACCATAAACCACAATTATCCATAATATCTTCGACATTAACGTGCATAGGTATTCCCTTTTGTAGCACAACCTTTCTCAAAGCAGCCGTATATGCGTACAAGAACTCTCTTCTGCTCGTGATATGACCAGCTCCATCACACTAGCTTGAATTTTAAGACATTATTTGTGTGGTAAAACTTGAAACGTGTCTTACAACTGTGATTGCATGTTTAACAAGGAGGTCATTAACACAGTTACTCGGGACATATCACAGCAGCTGGTCTAACTGTCACAAAAGCTTTTTCGTCATCACGGTAGTTTATTTTTCCATCGCCACAAGCATTGAACTTTGTCAGAAACAAATAAAACCGCCATGGTCGTACGAACAATATAAGATGACCTAACACTAGAACGATGTAGACAACCACAAAAACCTTGATAGCAGTGGTTTTAGGAAGCCGCTTTGCCAATCTGGTATTGAATTCTCTTTACAATGCGCTTTTATTTTTAGAACTTTTATCTAGCATTTAAGCAAGGTAGTAATGAATGTAGAAAGTGTCGAAAACGTGTCTGTATGCTGCATTACAGGCGCGGCTGAACACCGAGAAGATCAAATCTATTCGTTGTGTTCTCCACTTACCAGACAAGTATGACAGTGTTTTCTCAAATTCTCAATCGGTTACTGCATGCTGGTTATTTCTCAATTGTTGACGTAAACTTCTCGGGGGTTTATGAATGCGGAAATTTTTATTTTGCGTCCAGAATTCGCGTTTTGTAATTCTTTCGAGGAAGTTCATAAAATTTTAACAGAGAAGAAAACACTCTTTGATTCACCTTCCATAACATGTGTCGTCTCTGTTTTTGCAGTGTGGAATATTTATATTAACTAATTTATATATTTTGATACTCTTATATTTCTTGGCTTTTTAGGTGCGTCTTGTGAGTAAAGCAGAAAAGATATTTGAATCGACTGATGAAAGCCTGAATAACTGGTAAAGTATGCACACTGATCCTGTAGCTGAATTATCAGTTTAGAACTGAGTTTTACAAAAATGTTCGCATACTTAATTCTTAGATTTATATCGTATCCACTCACTGTGGTTTTAGGAACGTTATTGTTACTTTAACCTTAAACAAGGAGAGAGTAATTTGAGTGATTTTTGATAAGAAATATAGACTTGTTTCCTAATAAGATTTAGTTTCAAAACTAGTTTTCAATTCAAGACTACCAACCGGAAATGTCTGCGGCGAACAAAAAATAAAATGTTACTCTTATAGTCGCTTCTTTAGGAGATTCATATTCAAAATTGGTTTTCAATTCAAAATAGACCGCAGAAACCTATGTCCCCAAATGTCTGAGAACATAAAATTAAAATTTACTCTACGTATAACAGTATATCAACACTATCTCAAAGCAGACCACCTTAAAAATTAGTTGGTACGTTCTCTAAAATTGTTTCAGCGTAAGGTCAAGTGGAATTTATTTTTAATCAAAATTGGCTTTCAAACCAAAAAAACAAAAAAAAACAACAACAACAACAACAACTTTGCTTGTTGTATTATTTAAACACACGACCCTGCTGCCTTGCATTAGCCTTACAACACAGTAGAAACTTAATGTAATTCGGTCTTTTCTAAATCCTCCTCTTCTTAATTTTTTAAAAGAAAGGAATCATCACTCGTGAGAAAAGTGAAATAATGACAAGTTTTAGAGAACAATGTGTCTACCGAGGGTCAAGTGAGTTATTACAGATAATTAGCAATATTGTGAGATTGAAATCTTTATTTTATAGTACTGGCAGTTTCCATCAAATCTGGGGAGCTCTAAGTTGTTATCTTGATTTATCGTCCGGTATATCAGGCGAGAAACAAACACAAAAAACAAAAACAAAACAAAACAAAACAAGTGATGGGAAACGATAAATAATCTTAACGGCAGATCTATCATATACACATCTAATGTATCTCGTATACCTTGTGCTAATTAAATGTCGCCCCTAGTATATAATCATTGCGCAGCAAAAATCTCTTTCCATTAGGATAAAAAGCAGGTTAAAAATGAGACAACTGTGAGGTTTCCCGGTTGAAAAGCTATAAGAAGTGTAGAAGCTCTCTTTAGCTGCTTTTCAGTTTTGCTGTTGTAGCGGCTGTTAGTGCAAATTGTTTTGAGGTAGGGTCATTGGTCCTGTTGTTTGTTCTATTGTTCTCTCAAAGAGTATCAAGCCATTCATGTGAGACCTTACGAGAGTTCTTACTTGACCCAAATCAGTTGAGCCTCCGTTGATATAGTCTCTCCTCCGCAGCCGTTTTTTGGGATGTCACGCAACGCTCCGTGACATCCCAAAAAACGGCTGCGGAGGAGACTACCGTTGATATAAATCCTTTTGTTAACAAGGCACTCGAACGAGGCTACAGGGAAACATATCATTTTTCGCAACGCAGAATGCCCCCCTCGCCTCGTTTGCGGTTGATCGAAGAGCTGATAACAATATTAAAAGCTATTCAGCTGGTAAATTTCGCTAGTAAAAAACAACTGCACATCATTTTCAGTTGATTCAATACTAGCTTTACAATGGTATATAGGTTGGTGCAGTTTCGTAAAATTACGTACCCCAATCTGTTCAAAGATGAATACTTCGCACCTATCGTAAGGTATAAGTCTTTTTAAAACCCAATGGCACATTTGGCCGGTACTTTAACTGCGGTCTTCATATAATGAACAGTCTAAAAGTGCTGCTAAGTGTGGCTGCATGGAATACAAGTCTAGCGCAGGTTACCAACCTATTACCAATCTATTAGGTCTATTAGGAACACAGTACAATCAAGAGATTATGATCTCTTGGTACAATAGAATCTTGGAAGCCCTTAAAAAGTACTACCTCGTTCCCACGCCCTCTCTTCTTCCCGCTCCCTAGAGAAACTGGGCAGGATCGGTTAACAGTTTCAAGTTTTCAGGTCGACGGGAGGGAACACAGAATTTCTGAATAGTAATTTGGTTTAGTTTACGTTTCAAATAGACATTTTAGTGCCCAATGCCTGTTTCACGTGTGAGGTTAAGTTTCCTCTGGTCCTTTGCACCTTTGTCCGATGCTTTTTAGTCGCTAGCTCGTTTTGACAAAACACTGTAAACGCCTCAAAGCCTTCCATCGCGGCAAAAAGGCAATGAATCAGGAATGTATTTTAAGATTAAAGTTGTTTTATGATTCGTGCATTTGCCGTTTCTAAAACGGAAAAATGTTGTTTACACCTTATCTCTTCTAAAGTCACCTGGGTTTGTTTTGTTAAGGTTGGTTTAATTTAGTTTGCTCGAACTCATATACATGAGGGTGAGTATAAGCAAATTATGCAAACACGGCCGTAAAATGTTTACAACGAGCGCCGTTTGTTTGGGAAATTTCTTAACAAAGGGAGCTACGAGTTACTGCCGTTACATCTGATGCTTTGATATACCTATCCTTGGCGTAGCCTGAAATGTCCACACTACGCCGGAGAAATTTGAAAATGCAGCTTTGTTTCTATGGTTAGGCCTACCGTCCACACTAATCCGTGAAAACGGAACTTTTCGAAAACGCTTTTCAGACCGGAGGAATTTGAAAACGCCGGCTTTGCGTTTTGGTGTGGAAAGAAAACATTTTAAAAACGGGGCTTTTCGGAAACGACGACATTTTCCTGACCGAGTTTTCCTCAAACACAAATCCAAAATGACCGGTGATTGTTGCGTTTTTAAATTCCTCCGGCGTAGTGTGGATGAAAACATTTGATGCGTTTTCAGAGTGAACACTCCGTTTTCAAATTCCCCCGGCGTACTGTGGACGGGGCTTGAATCAGTCATCTCCTGTCCTCAGATGGCTGACATTTTAGGCTAATACTTGGCCCCAGAGAAAATTAACTAGCCCTTATCAAATTTTGCCCGATCAGAATTCTTGCACGCAATTTGATATTTCGTGTTGTCATATCACGGTCAAAGAGTGACCACTGGGCGTAAAACACAGTGTAGTCAAATTGGGCTCTTTTTCGAGTTTAGTCCTAGCTGAATTTATAAGACAGAATCTGCTATACTAAAAAAACCTATTGAAAAGTGATACTCATCGCCTGCCCGTCAGCAATAATAATCAATATTTCTTAATTAGTCTAATTTGTACATTATTTCAGGCACATTAAACATTTTTCGACCATAATCTCTCGTTTAGTGGTGAAATAAATTATTCTCTTTCCGCGATAAAGACGTGCAGTTGCGTTTATTTTCGATGATGGGGCCTCCTTAAAGGTTCCCGAAATTGTAAGTTCTCTCATAGAACGCAAATATTGTGTAAGTGATGATGGTAAATTGTAAAGAGCTTTGTGATTCCCTTTATTTTTCGACGTGTCGCATAGGCAATATTGATTAAGGTAAATTGCGAAAATTTTACCGCGGAAAATTTTACGGCGAACTTTGAGTGATTTCGCCAATTTTAAACTCTGCGAAATTAAAGGATATTGAGACAGGAAAAGCAAAACGTTCCTGACTAAGTAGATATACCTGGGTGTGTTTCAATACACTTATCGCGCGTGTAAACACCCTTTTGTTTCTGTTAAGCCAGTACTTGCGCAGTACCTGTAGAGCAGTGTGAATCGTTATTTTAATCTACGTAACACATTTTCAACCTATTTCTTCGAGAAGGTTTCATTAAGCGGTGTTTTTCGTTTTAATTAGCCGAGGCTCTTTAAAACTTTGTGGTTATCATGCGAAAATGTCAATTTATTGCAAGTTAATTCGTGTCTTTCTGTTTCGGTCAGAACACAAACATTAAAGGTATAACAGAAAAACTTGTGATATGTTTATACAACGAGTCTCACTTGTATTAGCCATTTATCTGTAATCGGTCGGAGCCATAAAGTTTAATTCTGTTATTTCAAACCGTGCGTGTGTTTCAAAAGAGAAGAACAAAAATATTAAATGAAAACAAGCTCATGCCACCTTCGAGCTTTAGACTGAATTTATATGCGTATCAAAAGCTAGCCAAGCGGGAAAATTACTCAGCCAAAATTCCTCTCAAAATGAAAAGCTTAGTTTATTGAAATGTGACGAACAGTTTGCATTCCAAGTATTTACCTATGACTCTAATTACGTTGTAAACATCTGTCTCAACCACCTAGCCTTCTGATTGGGTGGTGAAAAACAAGAACCCAAACAGATGGCCGTTGCCGTCCCTGTCACAACGAATTGTGATCTTTCAAATTCAAAACTCGAAACCGCCTTAGGTCCGCGTTGCCTTTGAAGTTAAGCAAAGTAACTCTTCGTAAGAAACTCCAGTTTTCTCATCAGAAAAAGAAAAGAATTCTCATGTAAAGCAAAACGACTTACCTGGAGTGACATGGCGCGATGGAAACTGGTCCAAGTCGAGGTTAGGATGTTTCTGTTCTATTTAAGTCTTAACTTAACACCGTTACCATTGTAACTTGCACCCCCTTCTTTCAACCGAGTTTTAACTCAATTCGAATGGTCCATCGTTTGTTAAGTCATCTATTATTATTGTTAAATTTTAGCAACTGTATATTTTCCTGGGTCTTGGGGATTTTCTTTCGGCACAACTCATAAAATCATCTATTCTTCGATTATAAGCTAATTTTATGCAAACTACAAACAGGTTTTAAAATTTAGAGTATCTTTAGTAATAATCTTTTTTGAAAGCTCGTTTTACGTCCGTTTAGCAGATCCTTGAATTCTTAACTTAAAGTTTGTTTTTAGTATTAAATGTAATTAAAATCAACCTTGCTAGGGTTTGCTTTTGTAGGAAATATGTGCTCTTCGGGCAATGTGCCAGTTATTAAGCCGATATTCAAATGTTTCATTGCATGTCAATTTTTAAGAAAATGCAAATATCTTTTCGAATTATTCGCAAAGGCTTTATTGTATGCCACGCTATAATGAATGGTCTGAAAGACCCAGTTAGCGGGATATTTTGCTTGAGAATGCTCCGGACATTAAACACAAAGAAAGCAAATTGTCTCGAATTTTGTTTTCCTTTGTATACAGACAATATTTTCTCCTTCGTCTTTTTTGTTTTCCCCGTCATTTGAGTCTAAATATCAAGGTAACTGCTAGTGTCGAAATTAGACTTTCTAGCGCATTTGCGGGTGTCTTGAGAGATGCAACCAGCTACACCTTTATCTGTTTCTTTTGTAAGGGAAATATTTTGAAAACAAGGCTTGAATTTAAATCATTGACCACAAAAGACCGGGTAAATATTTTCATGGAAATTATCGTATTCGTTTGAAAAGCTGGCCACCACGCGATTTCTGTGAAATATCCACTTCAAGATGTTTTTCGGGTAGATCGTTTGTAATTAAAACCTGTGTAGAAGATAATAATTTTGTCGCATTCTCGACTGAAATAAATGAGAGTCTTGAAAGGGTATTATGCAATCGTGAGAGAATACTGCGATGGTGCGATTGTAACAGGCGAACGAAAACCTCATGCTACAAAAATATCACTAAGTTACACCGAGGTGATTGTTTCTTAGAATTGTGCCGGCAAAATTAATTGACCGTTCGACGGAAATGACTCGCTTGTGTAAATTTGGTTTTACGAAGTCTGCGTTTGTTGAGCGTTTAAAATTGCTAATATTTGCTTGTGTACTGTTTCCATTTTTTTAAACCAATCAGAGGAAACGTGCTTCCAGTCGCTGTCTCAACCTTTGTATTCAGCTTTACAAGTCAAACGCTCTGAAACTATTGCCGTCAAATGTCTTTGTAGGCTTTTCCACAAATGTCACGTAAAATCACCTAAATTTCATTGCGGAAATTCTCCTAAATGTCACAAAAAGTTTCTAAATATATCGAAAAACACTCTAAATATCTCCCAGGGGAGTTAGGAGGAGAATTGTTACGAGGCATCAGTATATCCCGAATTTGGTTCGACTCTGTCACGACGTGTGAATCAAAGTTGTTTTCCTGCCGTGTCACAGTCGAACCTGATTGCAGTTTAGTTCGGCACGGCAGAAGCACGACGTCTGAACTGGGCCTTAGCGCTCAACCTTTGGGCGATAGTGCCCGTCCAAGATTGTAACATGTCAGTCACTAAGCCGATAACGATCGAGAAAAGGCCCTCGCATTGTCAAGTACTAAACAAAATCGTCGATAACTCATTCAGGGCTAGAAACCCAATTTAGGAGCCAGCTACGTCAGTACAGCAGCCATTGTTCATGGTGAAGGTAAAATCTGCAAATAAAGGGAGCTTATTCCGGTTTCTCCGCCCTTCTCGTACCCTGTCTGAATTAATTTAAACTAGTTAAAAAGCCGGATATTGTACAATATTCTAGCTATCACAGGACACGCCTAATTAATGCTACAGTTTTTTCAAGAGTCAAAACAGTAAAAATAATACCAACTCAAAATGATTCTCGATGCAAACGGTCGATAACAACACCGTTAATACGACTTGTTTGCGCGTCAATTTCTTTTACGCTAACTGATGTTAATGAACCGATGTTAGTGAGTTACTCTCAACACGCCACAAATGTGTCCGCCATTGCTCCGGCTAATCAAAATTAAGCGGTAAAGCGTTTGAATACACAGCTAAAATCTGCGAAATTCACTGACATTTGAGAAATGGGTTGAAATTTTAACTGATAACAGAGTAATGCCCGAAAATTTATAACTGAAATTTTGATCACCACTTGCACTTACAAACCCTTGTCATTTCGCTAACTGTCATCGTTATATAACTGCTGAGGTTTAGGTGAATATAACGCGCTCTCTTATTGGTTGATTTATGGCCACATGACAATGGCTAAATATAAATGTCGCAGCCCACTCTCCCACTAATCAGTGGTTTGTAGTTGCTTTAACATAGGAAAAATTATTTTTGCCTTATTAATTCACACTAAGCTAAAGCCATGTAACAAAAGCCCTTTAATTACTGCTCCTCTGGGAAAAAGTCGAGGAAAACATAGGTTCGATTTCGGCCGCTCTCTCGTGTAAAACATATCGAGATTCTCGGGAAAACAATGTTAAGTGTTTTCCTCGGGACCAGTAATTAAGTTCATTTTATTAACGGATGGTGACTGAAAGTCGTCAGGTTCCTCACAATATGGCTTCACTCCAAAATTATTCGACATAAGGATGATTAATGGTTAAATAAATTTTTAACTATCTCAGCCAAGTCGTTTGAATTCCAAAATTGACTCCTTAAATGTTTCTGACAAAAAGCACTTCTCGGTTAACAAAAAAAACAAGCCTTGCATTTCGCTGGTTGCTTTTGTGAACTGATATTAACCGTTATTGTGCTATCAACGTATGCAGACGAAGTTGCTGATTTCCAACTCATCGTTACGTAAGTGGACAGCTGGTTGAAAAGTTTCTATGTTGTTTTGTTAGGTCCTTGCCGAGTTTTTCCCTGTTTCCGTGGGTAGATGTGAAAACACTTGCATACCAGAATATAATTTTTCACTGAGCTCTAAATGAAACATTTCCGGCCGTCAAAGGCATGATTTATTGTTCGTAAAGAATATTCACACTTCGCTGAATACGCCCTTTTGTAAATAAATTAGTAAGGGAACAAGAGTATGGAAAGTTGGTCGAATACAAGAGCGAAATACGAATGAAGGAAGGAAGGAAGATTCAGTATATGTTGGTGTACATACCGAGGTAAAGAATTTGGTCGCAAGAACATGCCTTATAGAACATTTACATCTAAAGGATAAAATAACAAACAACTTGGTTATAGTCGCGCGATTTGTCCAATCTATATTGCTCGTCTTCTGTACCTAATTTCGACTCCTGAAATGACATGGTGACAGATGCGTTCGCGAAAAGAGCTTTTTAATGGCTGAATTTTTAAAATTGTTAGTGGATTTACAGCTGGTAAGCCTAATTAGAATGAAAACGTGATTATTTATTATGACTAGCCCAACAGTTTTTTAAAATTCTGTCCTGGCATTCTGTATTTACTCTCTTGTACATCATGAAGCTCTTTCAATTAACACACTGTAGTGTCTTCTAAACACCGACCAAACACTGTTGGCCTGTTGCGCGCACGTTTCTCTGGGTGGCGAGATGGTTTCTAAAACCGACCGATCACTGTTGGCCTGTTGCAAGCGCGTCTCTCTGAGGGGCGGGAAATTTATCAACAGCTCTGTCAAGACGTAATTAAAAGACTTGAATAAACGTCAAATATTTTCTCACTTAACGGTATCTATTTATTTATTTATTTATTTTTTTTTATTAAAGGCTAGGAGTCAGTAAGTGTCGTACGTTCATGAGATGACTGATTTGTAAGTGACAGAGCTCTATATAAAACAGAATTAAGCTTTAAAATATAAATTAAGGACAAATAATTATAGTAAAGCGTCCAAAGATAACTCTAAAATAAATCACTGAGAGTCATGTGCAGAAGACAACATCGCAAGAGGAACAGTGAGTTAAAATGAAGAATCGAGAGGTGGATCATCTGAAAAGTGGAAAAGAAATGAATTGCACCGAAAACAGTCAGAGCAAAACACAAGTTACAAGCTGTAAGTTTTTGTTATATATATCATTATTTTGTATATGTTGGTTTCTTGATTCCAATTAAGCTAAAGGCATTAGAATGATGGCAGCAGACGATTTCTATTCGATCAAAATTTATTTCATATCGCTTTATACCTGGTATGGCAACTTAGCTTGAGTTATCGCACTCGCTTAAAAAAAAGTCGCAACGCTTATTAAATTTTTCGATGTTACGATGTTGTGCTTATTTAAGGGGATGGTTAAAAAAAGTTTAAAGACCTTTTCGAAATCGTTACAGCTCTTTTTCCTAAGACCATAGGAACAACCAAAACTCAGTATTCTTTTTCCATGTCGGAGTTAAGCGCAACTTTAGAGCTGAAATACTTTTTCTGTCATGAGCGGCGCCCATTTGAGGGCTGAGCTTTTATCGGGTAAATACCGTATTCTTATTGATATTCTAATCTACGCCATGTTGATATGATACTGAAAAGCCGCGTTTAGTGTGTAGCTAGCTCGGATGGCTGCTAAATCCCTGGCAAAACGATTAAACATTTTTATGCTAAGTCTGGCTAGTCCTGAATAACCATGACTGAAGCGAAACGTGGGCTGAAAATATCCAAATGTACCAGTGAAATAATCCAACGGACTTCGCTTGACGAAAATAAAATATTTGAATTTTAGCCGGTGGATCAAACGTGTTGCTGGACAAAAATATTTGCTAAGCCAGAGCCTCACAGTTAGGTAAAATTTCGTTTTCGTAAAAGAACATATATATGTACACGTACGGTCACAACCGTGTTGTGCGACGCTTATGTATTCGGCGATAAAATGAATGAACAGGTAACTTCGAAATTTACCATTGTTTACAATCATGAGTCACGTAGACTTTGTGAAATGGAGCTATTACTGACTAAGCAATTATTTAACGTGTTGTCAAAGCGATATCGAGCCATCAAAGAAGAATGGTTGGAC
>Ga0126338_10003904_pt1 | contig 10534 bp, 1 predicted proteins | sample OrbCmetagenome_2_FD_92529 | JGI IMG/M metagenome (GOLD analysis project Ga0126338, IMG submission 92529) | Coral microbial communities from Petempiche,Puerto Morelos, Mexico - Orbicella C C metagenome | ecosystem: Host-associated > Invertebrates > Cnidaria > Coral | place: Petempiche,Puerto...
ACAGTATAATGACAGGGAAATAAAGAATACAAAAAGAAGTCATAAAGAGCCTTAGAGCCTCATGCTCAAGGGAAATACACACTAAAACGTCAAAAAACAAAAAAAAAGAAAAAAAAAAAAAAAAAAAAAGTGCCAAAAAACAAAAAAAAAAAGGAAAAAAAAAAAAAAAACAAAAAAAAAAAAAAAAAAAGAAAAAGAAAAGAAAAAAAAAATGACTATCAGTGAACAAAGTTTAGCTTGGATTCCAAGAATAGTAACGCCATATTCTGTTTTCCACGCGCGTCACGCAATATCCTTAAACATGAATTCACGAAGAAGAGTTGTGTTACTCCATAAGAAGCGGTAAGTCATCGAGATCTTGTGAACATTAACAAAACTTCATCATCATACGACAGCAATTCGAGTCTCTTCGCCAGAGGCCGGCCTTGACATGAGAAGAGTTCCTCACGCCAAGATCCCGCTGATAGAGAAACCTGAATAGCTGTGTTGTGGAGAAAAGCTAAAACATAGTTTCACATCACTTTAACAGAATATATCAACAACGAACACAGGCGAATTTGAACACGTCTTACGTTAAAATCAGTCTAGTCCCGGAGTACCATCAAAGTTTTAAAATGGGCACAATATCTTTCTAAGGCAGGACATTCCTGTTTCAAAACACTTAAAATAGTCAGGTTAAAGCTGTTCAAGTTTAACTCCTACTGAAGCCTTTGAACAACGGCAAGCGTTGCGCAAAATTCACACTACAGAAAAAATCCTGCAAACCGAAATAGACGATGCATCATTTCTGTAAACACTGATCTGCGAGATGTTTAAACGCTCTATGCCAAAGACGTTTGCTACACGATTTTGCTGAGAAGTATTTCATTAGACCATTTTACAGTTGTCTGCTTAGTGACTTGGCCTTTGAATTGCAGCGAGGCTGGAGTTGACCTTGTTTTGATACAGACCTCACTGCTTTTGTTGTGTAAATCGAGTAGTTCTTATGCTAACTAGTTGACATTTAAATAAGAAAAGCAAAGGTCTGTATCAAAGTAAGGTCACTTCCAGCCTCGCTCGCATTCATGGCCAGGTAACTAAGCGTTGAAAAAGCGGGTAATCATTGTCTGTAAATTCCATGGGGGCCTTATCTATTCCCGGCGCAGCTAACTTTTTCAAATGTTAACAGCAAAATTGTTTTACTAAATTTATCGCATTGGCTTAGAGCGTCTGAAACTTTCACAGATTAAGTTATACAGAAATTATCAGCTTTTTTTTCTCATACCAACACAGCATTTCGTTCTTTGTTTGCCTCATTCTAAGGCCCCATTGACACTACGCCGGTGAAATTTGAAAACGCACCTTTATATCTACGGTTAGGCCTACCGTCCACACTAATCCGTCACGAAAAGGGAGCTTTTCGAAAACGCTCTTCAAACCGGAGGAATACGAAAACGCCGGCTTTGCGTGTTAGGGTGGACAGAAACCATTTTGAAAACGGAGCTTTTCCAAAACGATGGTGTCACGATTACTACGTGATTTCCCTGACCGAGTTTTCCTCAGACTTGACTAAAATGACCGGTGATTGTTGCGTTTTTAAATCTCTCCGGCGTAGCGTGGACGAAAAACATTTGATGCGTTTTTAGAGTGAAAACGCCGTTAATAAATTTCTCCGGCGTATTGTGGACGAGGCGGGGCCTAAATCACTGCCCATTGGCGTGATAGGGCCCGTCTTTGCTTAGTAACACCGTGTCTCTGTGTTGACTTCATATTCGTTCAAAAGATCGATTCTACCAGTAAGTAAGCATATTACCAACTATTCTAAACTAAAATCTACCTCAGTTTGCAATTTTACATGTAACAAATGAACAAAAATATCAATTTTATATCACATATAATTTGAACAAGTATTCACCGCAACGAAGGTGAATATCCCTCGGTATTAACCGACGCTGAAACATATACCAAAACAGCTCATAGCGATTTTGTTGGCAAATACGACGTTAAAAGTAATCATTTTTGCACACATTTTGCCAGCCGTATATTCTGAGTTTCAGTGACCAATAAGGCGAAAAAACCCTATTCACTGGTTTGGTATACAGATAGCACAAATAAACACTATTATATCAACATACGTCTCGATAAATGATAGATAATTAACGCGTGACTGAGTTGGAAAAAAAAATCATTCTTTCTCTTCCTTTCACTAATAAACAAAACACAGAATGTTTTTAATTCATGCTAACTTCACGTACTGGCAACCATATTGAATAATTAAAACACACTCTCCAGGCATGTTTGGTGAGTGGTCGAGACAAGAAGAACGCACAAGAAAAAGTCACATTCATCTAAAAACTGAAAAAATGTAGCTTTTTGTTAATGTTGTTGTTGGCCGCTGAAGAAGCACACGCTTAGCCGGCGAGACGGAGCTCGAGGGATTGTTAATCAGATTTTCTTTTTAACTAATCTGCCAGATGTACAGGCTACACAAACATTTGAGACGGCAACATAAATTTTAAAAAAAATGTAAGCCCGGTCTTGGCTTCGCTTTTACTTTAATTCTCCGCAACGTAATAAATAGTTTTTTGACCCTGTCAGTTTTCGAGCCTGAAGTTGCCTACATTTTACTACTTTCTTCAAATTCAACATGGCCGCCAGACACTGAAAAAAATTCTCCCCACCCCACTCCCTTGAACACTAAAGCACCGTTATTCACGACGAAGGCATGGGGATAGCAGAAGTCGCCGTACTGTTGCTGGTTGCACTGTCAACGCCTGGTGACTTGGGAAGCTGTTCACTGCTCGTGTTATTTCCGTTACTGCCGGGCTGTGTCGTGATCGGTTCGTCGTCTTCTTTCACGTCGTCGAATTCAAATTCGTCCCACTGTTCGTCGGGAACAGGTTTGCACTTGCCACAGCAGAAATTACAACAGAAGAAACAACAGCAACAGAAGTAGCAGCAAGTTATGATGCCGCAGAACATGAACAGCGCCTATTCAAATAAACGCATGCGCAACGATTAGGAAGGCAACCGCAAACACTTGTTACCAGGCCATTACATAATTTCGGGGTCTTTCCATACCAAGCAAAACAAAATTACGGCATACGAAAGCTAAGTTCATAATGTAAATAGAATGGTATTTAGAATCGCTACTGCTTGTAGATGACATCGCCCGAAATTTTTGCCCGTGACACATTCTCTTGCCCAGAGGCTGCGCTCCTCTTGGTCAGCACCAAGAATCGCGACCTCTGGCTTAGTCAAACACCGGAAGTCCGCGATTCACCGACTTCACGTCACTCTGCGCATGCTCAGAGTCAAGTCTGATAAATCTGATTGGCTGAGAATACGAAATGATTACTCTGCGCATCCTCTGAAAATTGGACCTTTCCAGAGGTGCCGACCAAAAGGAGTGCGGCCTCTGGGGACGCGAATGCACGTGGCATAGAGCCGAATAAAAAGCGCTTTCATACTTTCACAGTATTTCCCAACTGGTCTGCAGAACTTTAAGTCAAATCAAGTGCAGATAAGTAATACTTCTGCTAATTATTAAAGGAAGATGTTGCACTGAATCCTGACAATCTGAGAGAGCATGATTTAGATTTGTACCTAACACTTAAACCAAATAGTTAACCTACCTTACACCAGCCACTGTTAAGCCTAAAGTACAATTTGACATTCTGTAAATGAAAACGAAAAGCACATCATCAATAATTCTGTATTTCTTTCCTGCGTGTTGTTTAATCTTGACATGTAGACGAACAAATTCCATATCTTTCACTTTCTAGCACCAGCTCTTTCCGTGCCAGCTTCAAACTCTCTGTGGAGTCAGAGAGCTGCAATGTAGGTACATTGTTGTACAATCTACCAAAATGCGGGTTCAGGTCTCAAAAGATTACAACTACAGTTTTCAACTCAATGTCAGTCAATCACAAAGGACACAGGCAATCCGATGAACCAATCAAAACGGCCGTTACATGTAGCTGACGCGAAGCGCGGGAAAACGCGTGCGAGAGAGTCACGATTGGTTGTGGTTTTACTTCTGATTGGACGAAAAAGTGGCGCGAGATTTTACGCCAATCGCGTAGCGTACTAATGCAAAACCAATTACTTTCCGACATTCAAGTGAAAACCGCTCTAACAAAGGTGTTACTATGGCAATTTGCGTTACTCGGGAAGATACAAACATGGCCGATCGCTGACACCTATTCATGAACCACTTTGTTAACATCACGGAGCTAAACTAATTTGAACTAAAGAACTGGGTGGACAATTTTAAAATACATTCAAATCTTGAGACAAGAAGTTATTGGGCAGGTGCTAATACCAAAACACGAGCGAACACAGTGAGGTAACCACAAGTATTTGTGGCAAGGCAAAGAGGTTCAAGATAAAAAAAGTACCCACAATGGGCATTTAATGTTAAAAATGTACTAGACTCAGTTCTGATATACATATTTGAAATCTCATTCCTGAAATTAAATTTATTTTCGTGAACGATCTCATTCTTTTCCGTGCAATTTTTCTTACAATTCTATAAACTGAGAACTACATATTTTTATCAATTGATTTCGTAAAAAAAATGAACTGCACTTTACTTTTCTCTAGACACTTTTGTATGGAAGATAATTAGTTCACAATTAAAAACGGTCGAGCATTAAATTTTAATCATCGTCAATTTTAAAGCATTATCCTCAATTTACAGGGTAAATAATCGAGAACATGTCATTACAAATGATGGCGAAACTACTTCACTCTCTAGATTCAATTATCTCCCGGCGATTTTTCCATGTACGGTTCCAGCTCGTTGCCTATTTCATTAACAACCGAAAAGTTGACAACTCTCAAAGAGCAAACCTTATCCGACAACTCCGTCTCAACAAGTTGTTTGAATTTTCTATCAACAATGGTACCATTGATATCTAAAATCTCCAGCGCCGTCGAAGGAGATCCATTTTCAGATAAAACATTTATGAACGCATATGCGCCGGAATTCCTTATCAAATTCTGGCCTATGCGCAGAACTTTTAATTTCGGGTTATTAGCTACACCCTTCGCTAAAAAACTTGCAGCCTTTGTCGTGAATAGATTCCCGCAGGCTGAAATTTCGATAATGCTTCGGTTATCTGCGATTGCTTCGCCAAGAATTTTAGCTCCCGCGTCGTATAAATAATTCCACGAAATGTTCAAATCACACAGTGTTTGGGCGTTTCGTAAACCCGGCAACATAGCTTGCAAACCTGTAACTTCCAGCTGATTTGAACTAATGGAAAGCTTTTCGAGAACAGAATTGGTCATTAAAACATTTGACAACTGCTCGGCGAATTGGTCACATAAAATGTTGTGGGACAAGTCCAGTTCTTTTAGAACAGTTTTGCCACAAAGGGATTTAAGCAGACTTTCCACGTCTGGGTCTGTTAAGTTGTTTCTCGAGAGATTCAGCTTTTCTAAAGTTTGGTTTTTGGTGAGCATTTCTGCAATGCTGGAAATGGCATTCTGTCCAAACATATTTTCAGATAAGTCCAGCTCTCTCACAGAGAAGTTCCCCTCCAGGCCTTTAGCGATGGCTTTCCCGCCTTCGTTCCCGAGAAGGTTGTTAGCGAGAAACAAACGCACAATACTCGACGACGAGAACAATTCAGACGAAATTTCAAACGCAGTTATCGGGCCAAGAAACCATCCGTTCAAATCCACTTCTTCATCAAAGCGATGCTGCTTAAAGAACTCAAAAGGGTTCGATTTTCCGTTTCGAACATCCATGGCAGTTGGTAAAACTTTCCTGAGGTTACCCACTTCTTTTACTTCGCTTTCGTTTTCTTCCGACATTCCAACCAATTCTTTTCGAGTACCTGTCCTTTCTTGGTCTTTTCCCACTCTATTCTCTGCGTCCGCAATTCTGCTTCTTGCGCCAACAACCAACCGAGCCTGACTCGTAATTTTGGGCGAATTGTGCAGTGATGGCACATTTTGTAACCTTACTTCTTCCATGGCATTCATTTGAAGCCGGTTCCACCGCAAAAACAAAGAACGATCGTAACTAGCCGGGGTACTGTCCTTTCTCTTAGGCAAAGACATTTTCACCAAAATATTTTTCTCTTTCTTACAATTAACACCTAATCGACACTTAATCTTACACTGTAAGCATTTGACCCTCTCTCAGTATGCAAACACGGTCACCTCTGCAAAACTGTTGTTTTTAAGACACCAGTTGACACTGTGTTTTCTTCTCTTCTTATTAATAAAGAAATCGTTATTGGTCGTAGTAGTTGGTTCGTGTAAATAATTAAAAAGCAATTACATCAAGTGTATCCAAGGTATTCAATTAATAATTTGCGGGCTATATCCATTGAAACAAACAGAAAATATACCTCAAAGGCATAATAGGAATTAGTCTTGTTTGAGCCAAGTAAAAAAATTATACAATTAAGTACATTTTCCGGACAAAACGTGTGTGGATCAAACCAACTGTGAGTGTCTAAACACCTTTAGGGACTCTAATTTTGTTTTCACGTGAATTTTCGTTGTCAAAAAAATTTTGTTGAACGATTATTATCTCAATTCTAAACAGGAGATCCTACAAGAGTATTTCACGAAAAACTTAAAACGTATTTACGTGCAGTCAGCAATTAAAACCCAAACAAAATAACGCATGTATGTATGTGCACGTGTTTACTGTTAAGAGAAAGGATTGGTCGAATTGCTCTGTGAACAGAGAGGGAGAGTTTTCTTCACTGATCCTATAAAATGTCACAGCAATTACACATGCTACAATACTTTTATTGGCCAGTTTGAGTTTATTTAAGCTTGATAAATCGCACAAAGTCTAAATCACACGCATGAATGGTTAAGTTGTAATGCATGTGGTCTACAATCATTGTGAGCTTACAAATACATTGATCCTCAACTGCTCCTGATGCATCGTTGAGTGTTATAAGCACTTGCAAACCTTTAAAAAACACTGAGAACACAGTGATTGACCCATGCACTTTGTCATGTTGTTAGAAAATCCTGCCCGCTTATGTAACTCAACAATGCAGCGGCGGACTAAGGGGGGAGCCAGAGCACTACAGCCCCCATTTTTTTTCTTGTATTTATAATGAACCTGAAAAAATTTGACCAACCATCTTTATAGTGAATTTTTCATCCAGTTTGGTGAGGAGGGAGGTGGCCTGCACTCTGCTGCAATTTCTTCCACCCCGTCTGTTTGAATTTTATGGTTCCACCCTACAACGGACTTGGGAACATTTACAAGCACAGAAGAAGCTGCAAAAAATAGCCCTTACCTCTTCGCCAAATTGTTCTGCTATGTAGAGACCCATAGAGCCATATTTATCATAAATTTCCCTTTTTCCAGGATCAGCTAATATACTATGTGCATGATTAACTTCTTTAAACTGCAAGACAAAAGGTTGTGATACTGTCAGAAAGCTACATAAATCTACTAAGTACTTCTAAGCTCTTAGGTTTAACTGATCATCAGGTATTGACTATTCTGGTGTCATTGTTAACATTCTAATTTAGAAATTCATCCAATTTAGACAGATGTAATCATAAAGAACATGGAAAACAGTTACAGTAATAAAATAGTTTGAAAATAACTTAATACAAATTTGCACTTGATTCAAGTTTTATTCCCTTCCTCCACTGTGGGAAAAAGGATGCCCAATAGTTGGTCAGGTTCATAAAGACTTTGGCATTTTAATGCTTTCAAGGATTATTCAAGGGCCTCAGACTTTGATAATTGGCTACTTCTGTACTTCTGTATTCAAAACCCAATGCAAAGTAACCCAATGTTGGTACAGTAGAACCCTGCCTTTTAGCTGCCCTATTAAAGGGACACAGTCAGCTGGCGTACATGTGCATTAGATACCATTTCATAGCTAATTTGAATATCACAAAGACACAATCTATACTGTTTTTAACCAAATATGATTAAAAAAAATATCATAGGATGATCAAAAGCACACTCAAAAACAAGTTTTTTAGTAAACCATTGAAACTCAAGCAAGACACTGTGAAGATTGACGTGGATTTCTAGATGTACTAAACGCGTATCTTTGATTTCAGCTGTGGTGAACTCTTTTCAAAGTGAGATAACTAGTGTCCAGGTCAGCATGGTCCCAAAATTGACTGTGTCCCTTTAAAAATTAACAATGAATTGGCCTGCTCTCTGCCAATCACAATGAAGAAATTTCTCAGTCATATAAAATATCTTACATCTTACAGTATGGATCGCATCCCTGTGATATGCAAATTAGCTATGAAATGGTATCAAATGCGCATGTGTGTCAGCTGACTGTGTCCCTTTAATACTGTCACATCATTATTATACAACATGGACATGTGTAACATCTCACTTGTTACTGCAAACTGATCAAGTATGCTTTTTTTTACAATAACTGCAGAAATTCTAGTGCATTCATTGACTAATTTTCATTGTCATTAAGTGGACAGACACATGAATTTATAATTTATGTGACAATGACACTGACAATGAGTGAGAGTGGACATTTTGACAATTTGTTATTGCAAAAAACACAAAAATATTGACATCAGCTTTCCATGCATCTGCTCTGTTATTGACAATGAATTTCATCATAGCATTGTCAAAGTTATCTGCTATCACCTTGTGGATCCACTACTACTTTGACAATGTTATGGCAAAATTCATGATCAATAACAGGACAGATGCATGAAAAACTGACATCAATTTGTTAAATGCACGTTGTTTGTTGAAATCGCCTCACTCCCATGGACGCATGTGATACGTAAACCAGTATAGCCATAGCCATAGCACGGTTGAGTGGGAGTTCTTGTAGTCAAGTCAAATATTCAAAGAATCAAGAAAATGTATAAATTCATGTTTTTTACTTAAGAGAAAAATTGATTGAACTAACATTACATGTACATTATGTTAAGAACCATAGACAAACCCATTTACTTTGGCTCACTATAGCATTCAACAAATTTTGTTTAACCTATGAATTCCCCAGAGTGTTCAACAACTTAATTCTCCTTACAGTACAGGTATGTCGTCATGACAACAGGTGATAAGAATTAAGAAAATCATTAACTGGAGTTGTCCCAAAGTGAAAGAGAATAGCATTAGCCTTAAACCTTGTAATCAATAGCACTGACCAGATCCTAATATTTTCACTTTTTCTATACACCTGTATACCTTTTAGTAGACGGTTACATTGAGAATGAATGAGGTGATCAATCAATCAGAAAAAAAAACGCCTTCTACATGTAAAACGTACCAGTCAGAGCTTTTTTTCAGAGATGAAAACAATTTAGCGCTGGACTGATACTTTGCTCTGCCTGGTCATCTGTCACTTTGCATGTATTAAAAACCCAAATTTAGATGGACTTGAGAAAATAAACTCAATCACTGTCACTATTTTTTGTATGTTTTGAAGCCTAAAAAGAGCAGCTTTCACTTATCTAAAACAAAGAATATGAAAAGAAACCTTTTAATTCTGCACATGCACGGGCCTATGACTTGGAGGCATTTCAAGCACACTTTCAGGAGGTATATTTGTTTGCAATGCATTATGGGGTGATCAATGCCAGCATTTCCAAAACAGCAGAAAAAAACTGGTGAGGGATTTGCACTGAAAAATCAATCTTCACTGAATCCAAGCCTGGATGTACATGTACATACAATTGCATAGTCTCTTCAAATGTATATTTGAAAAAGTGCAATATCCCACATTAAATTTTGTTGATACAGCCTTTGCATGTACATATTAGATAATTTGTTTTTTAATGTTAGCATGAATGTAAGATGTAAACTGTTGTGAAATAAGGCTCAAAACCCGATATTTAAAACGTATAAATTACTAATTACTCATGGTGCATGGGAAAAATCCTCAGCCAATGCATTCTGTGCCTATTATTGCTATGCATTCCCACTAAGTTGCAAAAACAGTTACATTAAAAATAAATTTAGAGTATAAAATCAATCTCCTTTTCTCCCAAGAGAGGTTTCGTAGTTGAAAAATATACTAAGGACTCAATGGTACGGCTCTGTACTCTTCAGAAGTGTATTCAAAAGTTTCATTTCCCACATTTTTTGATGCAGGCAAAACCTTCTGTACGTGTCATACTGTTTTGGTATCTAAAGCAAAGCTCTGTTGTAGATATGTTGTAGAAATAAAGACACTTAAAAAATTTTAAAAGAGAAATAATTATTGGAGCACATGTACTGTCAGTGTGTCATATCTACTGGTGACACACTCATTTTTTCAGTCTGATGTTAAGTTTCTTTTCAAAGCAACTGAAGTTCTAGCTAGTAACCACTTGGCGAAAACATCTCAGCCCCCAGCCCTTGGTGGCAGCCCCGCAGAAAGAATATGAGGACTACAGGTAACCTGTTAAAGTGGGCTCCAGGAGTTCAAATGTTGTGAGAAACTTGGCATATTCCTTTTGGAAAATAATTTCCATTATCAACTCAAACAGGTGTTTGATCCAGAAGACACCCTAAAACCATTGTTGCTAGTAACATGTAGCTTGTGTGGTAAGATTTGACTTACTTTTTCTGTAGCTTCAGGATTAT
>Ga0126338_10003905_pt1 | contig 10534 bp, 7 predicted proteins | sample OrbCmetagenome_2_FD_92529 | JGI IMG/M metagenome (GOLD analysis project Ga0126338, IMG submission 92529) | Coral microbial communities from Petempiche,Puerto Morelos, Mexico - Orbicella C C metagenome | ecosystem: Host-associated > Invertebrates > Cnidaria > Coral | place: Petempiche,Puerto...
CTGTTTTTCGCTCCTCTTTTTGTAAGTACGTCCCTTTATAGTTTATTTTTCATTTTCGTGCATTTGGGATCAAGATTTTTGCATCAAAATATATGCATCGTTTCAGACGTTTGTGCATCTTCAAAGTATTCGTCGTATTATTCTCATGTTTAGGTTCGATAAATAGACCAATTCCAATATATTAAAATTCAGCCTAACACAATAGACCTCAGCACGAGGCTCTGGGGAATAAACCTCACAAACTCTGTAGTTATTTCCCAGAGCCTCATACTGTTTTAAGCTGAATTTTGATATATCGAGATTGGTCTATTGGATAAATAGTTTGAGTATCAATTATCAATAATGTATTGGGATGGTATTCGATCCAGGCCCTCTCACCTGCACATGTGGTGCTCTGGTTGCATCCTTTTCCCCCAGTTCCCTCTCCTCACTCACCTATATCCTGGATTCACATCCTCAAACATCCAACTTCTAGGTAGTCCTGGGGCTTAGTAACGATCTCTGGCGCTGTGTATTAGTTCTGACTCCCTAAAAATAAATAAATAAATAAATAAATAAATACATTGCCATTCAAACAATAAAAGAAAACAAAGTAATTACACACACCACGCAACTAAGCGACAAATTGCTAGGCAATATGCATGAACATTTTTGACACTTTCCGATATTTATACATCCAATATCGCTTCAATCGTTTTTAACCAAGTGTCACGCATCAGCAACGACTTTTTAGTCTACCAATATGCTAATTGTCCTGGCGAAGGCAACAATTTTGCTCACGTGGGCAGCTCAAGCGGTTTTACACGCAATTTCATCCTCCACGAAAACAACCACGCAACGCGCGTGGTAACTTTGTCCGAGGAAGAACTGGGTACCTTCTAGCATGCATGATTTTGTTACCAACGGGGGTAAACAGTTCTATGGCTCCTCCAAAATTGCTCTTATGACCGGTTGATAGAGAAAAAAAAAGACTACCCTGTGCCCCTGGGTCACCCATGTGATACAAACTCAGGACTGTAGGTGGACGTATTCGACTCGTAATTTCCGCCAGTCAAAAGAAACATTAATTGAGTGATAATACACAATTTTATGCAACCTCTGACCCAAAGCTCCATGTTTCCTTTGAGTAATTCATTGAGCAAGAAAAGAAAGGTTTGCGAGGAGTACATTTGTCCAAGGGCACAAACAAATCCCTCGCACGAAGATTGAAAAACGGAGTTACATCTCTCGTTTGATACTGCACTTTTGTTTTCAACGTAAAAGCAAATGTATTGTTAGTGATGAAATTCATATTGCGCGTGATTGAGATTAGAAAGGGATTGAAGTGGGTGACTTCTCATTTGTTTTAAGGAGTTATCTAAACGCGTTTTCCTGATATTAGAGCTTAATTGAAGTTGGAAGTGATTGAAGTTGTTACAGGCAATTTTGATTTTGTTACAAATTTAAAACTGACTCAATACCAATTATCTGTCAGCATAATGACGTCACAACAGGCTTTTTTGTGCAGTGGAAAAGTGAGTTGTAAAGCGTTGACCTCCTGGTGAAGGCCGCTTCCTTCTCACGAGGTCATTTAAGTCAATTTATTATCTTCTGCTATGCACTCTTTGATTGGCTGTGATGAGCATTGAATAAACCCAGAACAATACCCTGACTTTTAAGAGCAATGAACAGGCGTTACTCAAGAACGATGAATAAACATAGAGTTTGTGAGAGGAGCTAATTCAAAAACTGTCAGAATACAATTCTGGATGCAATTTTCTTTACCGTGAGTACCTTTATTTACTACTAGATTTTAGCACTGATAAACGGGGCAAAATAAGTCATTTATGAATCGGAAGGAGGTTATTTTCGGGGATGCTATTAGTCAGCACCATTTTAGATTTAAGCGTACTGTAGATAGAGTCAAATTGAACAGCTGCCATGGCTTAATATGAACATCTTTCTTAAACGAACAAGGTTTTCAAAATGCGAGTTGAAATCTCTATTCAGCTAGTACAGTACTTCTCATGCAAGTCGTCATTTCCTTCCTTAATATTTAGACGCTAAATTCCACAGTTCTTCTTCGATACAATGCACGTGACTTGCGATCACTATGGTACCGGTATTGTGCAAATTAAAAGAGGTATTTTAGTAAAGAGGAAGCTGAATTGACACCTCGTTATTCGAGAAAAGGTTTCTTTGATATCGTGTACAAAAGACCAATAGAACATCTGCGAAACGAAAACACAATTCAAACTATCTGCCACTTTTTCAAGTTGCACATTTTTCAATCAACCTAAACGAAGAGAAAATACCCATCAACCAAGCAGAAAAAACTATCAGCTAATTCTATCAGCTTTCTACAAACAGCATTCTTAATAGTTCTATATTTTTGACGCTTTTTTAACTTTGCAACAGTCGGATGTCGTTTCAAGTCTGACCAACTTAGACAGGTCAATACGAAATTTGTGGACTGCTGTCACACTCTTGTTTGTCCTGTCGCTCGGTTTTTTGGCTTTTTTACTGATGATCCAAATTGGTTTTGAATAAGTGGAAATAACTCTTCATCAAAGGTAAGGCCTTTTCATTAACCATTTCTTCATAGGAATAGTCGGGCTGCTCATTCAGGTAGTCGTGCAGCCGAACAATTTCATGAGGTAAATTGCGAAGCCTTCTTCGATTTGATTTCACGCCAAACCGGCCGAAAGCGCCTGTTAATGTCATGTCAGATGATATTTGACCAAGTTACGAAACCAAACCAAAAATACGTTTTGATAATATAGAGAATATCTCATTCTTTCTAAGAACGTTTCAGCATACTAAAAAATAATGAAGAATCAGGAATCAAGAGAAAATCCCATGGTCTCCAAGGGAATATTTTACGAAGATAGTCTCGCCATGTATAGTTAATTAATAGCAAGGAAACAATAGGCCTCTCTCGATACTCCATTGGTAATGTTTCTTAGCTCCGACGGAAGTTTAGGGTAATAAAACAAAAGAAATCACACCAAGACTTAGGGAATTAATCATTTCTGTTGTTTTATTCACCTAAACCTTCATCCCAAGTTAGTGTTTTAACATATTGAAACAGTTTAACTGCCATTTGCAACATCGATAACGTTGACGCCGATATAACAGGACTTCTGACTGGCTGATAACCAGCGGAAACTGTTGTCGCATTAAACCTCTGTTATCTCTTTAAATTAGATATCAAAAAATGTCATCTCTTGTAAAATAATTACAAAGCAATTTAGATGGCATCAAAATATTACACCTTTACAGCACGTTCTACAAAACAAAACAACAAAACAAAATAATTAAACTTGTGTACACTACTTGACGAAAACAATTCAATACAGATTGGAATTGCGTGAGAGAACTGTCGTAAAGCGACAGCAAGGAAGCGAGAATATTCCCTATCTTGTGTGTAAACTGTTTAGCTGAATATCCGAATTCGACCTGACAAAGGACAAGTTTGATGTCAATCACTTTTGGAAATTTGAAGGTTAAATCTTTCATGTTATAGTTTCTTTGAATTGCGAGGAATTAGTCGAGACCCGTTCTATTTGGATTCCACTTTTGTTTTAGAATTGCTTGCCGGTCCGCAAATACTTAACTTACCTTTTTTCCCTGCAGAGCCACCACTTCAGTGGTACAATGAGGAAGATTTACCAAGGCTTTTGGCTCATCTTGTTTGTTCTCTTCACATTAAATGGTTAGTATGCTACTTGTATTAAATGAATTGCTTCTTATGTAATTCGTTTCGGTGGCAAAGGCTTGTGCTAACCCGAGGAATATTCATAGTATGTTACGAGGGAGCATTTCACGGTTATTTCATCCTGTGCTTGTTTAACTTAGTTAAACGGCATAAAATAGTACAGGGGAAAAACTGCCGAATTTGCAATGACCATTTTGGTTTTGCCTTCTTATTGTCTACTTTTTCCATAAAACAAAATTGAAAGACGAATCTCAATATTACCATTGTTACCGACTCACTGAAAGACACTAACTGAATCACCGTCCGACCGATCGACCGACTATCGACAGACTGACCGACCGACTGATCGAGCGACTACCGAGCGACCGACTAACAGACCGACTGAACGACCGACTGACCGATCGACCGACCGATCGACCGACTGACCGACCGACTGACCGAGAGACTGACCGACCCAGACTAATCGACCGACTGCCCCTCGCCTTACCGACCGACTTAAAATGCTTCTCTCGATTTATTTTTCAGAGACAGCAAATTCCAACTTCGGGAGGTTTAGGGCTTTGTGCTCCAGTGACGAGCAATGTCAAAATGGAGGACTCTGCTTACATAACAGTTGTGTTTGTGACTACGGTTATACAGGCTCAAACTGCGAAGCCAAACTTCAATGTAATGATTCTAATTGTGTTAACAATGGTAAATGCGAGTTGGACCTACAGACTAATAAAACATTCTGTAGCTGTAACCAGCACACAGTAAGTGACGGTAGATTCGAAGGAGTTTTCTGCGAGAAAAAGGTTCCTTGTCACGCGCTTGGTTCCTGCTTGAATGGCGGTTTGTGCCAAAGAGATCCTTACGTGACGGATCAATTTTTTTGTGAATGTCGTGACGGCTTTATTGGACCCGTCTGCGAAGAAAGAACGTCTTGCCGTAAAAATTATCCATATAAGTGTCGTCACGGTGGAGTGTGTGACTCCAAAATTTGCTCATGTGTCGGCGGATACACTGGCTATTTTTGTGGGCTGCAAGTCACACCAGGTACGTCACGCACTACTGAAGACTGCCTCTCTGTCGCTATAGGGAGCGATGGAAAAAGAGAGCCTGGGAATCAGATTCCCTAATTGATATTTTTCTTCTCCAATCTCCTTGTCAACTGGAAGACTGGCCCCTATATCTGCACTCCTTCCACCCCCGGAGACCATCAACCATTACTATCACCCAACTAGTGGACTAATGCAAATCCTGCATTTTGATTGGCAACGCTACCAGGGGACTATTAGTAATAGTCATTGAGTAGCGAAATTGGCGCCATCGAGCGTGACGCTTTCTTTCGTTTTATTCCCAAATAAATATTTCTTCAACTTGCATTTGCTAACTTTATTATTACATTTTCTGTCCGACTAGTTGGGTGATACTAAAACAATTAGACCCTTCGCCCTCAAGGACTACGGGTCTAATTGTTAATTAGTCGAACAAAGCCTTCCACAGATTCTTTTTAAACTAACCTAAATGATAGTAAAACAAAACGATCGATTGTTAACTAATGTCAATTACCTCTATCAGAGGCGCTTGCAGGGAATCATGGTAGTTGTATTCATCAACACAAATATCCTGTCCAAGATGATAAATACAACTACCATGATTCCCTGCAGGCGTGTCTCACAAAGGGAACTGGGAATTGAGCTGATAAATCTCTGTTTACAAAATGCAGGTACACTGCAAATCATGACCACGCAATACAGATTGTTGTGTTAGAAAATGCATCACGCTTATATACTTCAATTTATATTTCTGAAAGTGAAGTCAGTTATATAACACGATTTTTGTGTGGTTTATCTACAGCGCTGAATTCTTCTGCAGACTTTTATTGGGCTTTCAACCGTCAAAGCTCGGCTTTTAAAGGTAAGTACGCACTTAATTTTAAGTCACATAGCAACAGAACCACTGTGAGAACTGAAATAAAACTCTTTGCAAAGAAAGCAAGAGTCTCCAGCTCAGAAGATGTTTGTATTTTTGAAAAAAAAGAGTTAATGTAGTTATGTAACACAGACCTGTTCGCTAGAATATAAGAATGGCAAGCCATTTGACTATCATCTTCCCCGGTCAATTTTTGTAAAGATCAAAGGTTCTCTTCATTGTGTTCTTATTTGTATTTTTTCGCCTGCTGTTATATTTTTTGCTATATCCTTAGGTGCAGCCAAAGTGGTTAGAAATCCCCAGATGGGCAATGTTCTCAGTCTACTGCGAACAGGAGGGGGCTGGGCCAACCTAGGTTAGTATCTTAGACAGTCGAACCTGCCAACAGAATACACAACGATTTCTAAGACATTGCTGTCAGCGAAATTTATCACTTGACGACTGGTTGGCGAGTCGACTAGGTAACTTGGATAATAATATCCGGAACCCTCCGAATACCGTAAAAGCAGAATATTTTGTAAAAACAAAAAAACAAAAACAAAAACAAACAAGACGAAACACTGTCTGAAGCTCGACGCTTTTACAAAAACTACCAAAAGAAAAATTGTTTCTTAATTACTATCCGTAGTTTCACGTACGGTACAAAATGAAAAAAAGCCGTTTTATGTTCACTTTCTCGGGATGTACCACATTATGTGCATGGCTTGTCACCGTAAAAGTTCTTTTAAGTCGGGAACTGCACACAGTGTTACAAATGCTTATTTCCTATTCCAGGACAGTTCAGCAACCGTTGTCTCGAAGACTTTAACAACTGCCAGCAAGGAATTTCAATATCTTTTTGGCTTCAGCTCATCGACGGCCTTTACATCGTGGCTATCACAAATGCAAACAACACCATACTTTCAGTGCAAGTCAAGGACCACAGAAATCTTCTTATCCAGCTCACGGCCGGCTCCAGTCGTTGGCAAATAAAACGAAGTTGTTTTCCTGTAGGTTGGTTTTTCCTGACGATCACCTGGAACCACACAAGTAAGTAAATTACAAAGCGAAACAACGACTGGCTTGCGGTTGCAAGTTTGAAAAAATCTATTTTGTTCTGTATGTGCGCCAAATCTCTCTGAATCATTTTTGACTAACATTGTCAACTCAAATCAATCGTGACACGTTCGCCGAGTCCGTTGATAGCTTGAACATGACCTAAATTTCAGCTGTAAACTAAGAATTGATTATCTCTGGGTAGACCACCATTTAGACATTGTTTTAAATAAACACAATTCCTGGACCCAGAAATAAAGTTTTGTATCTTTTGTATATTTTGATAAAAAGACAGCAAACTTTCTGCATAGGAAAGTCATTCGCAGCCCGCAATGCCCCGCCGGAGTGAAATGAAAATACCAATTCCCTATGTTGTCTGCTCTAGATATATTGTATTACGAAAACGGCCAGCTCTTGTTCAAGTCTCCACCACCAGCCCAAGTGAACTATTCCTCATCTGATGACTCAAGTCTGTTGTCTGTTGGTGGACTCAAGGGAAAGGGAGGGTTTTCCACTATGAGGATGAGCTCGCTCGCCTTGTGGACTCGAGTGCTTTCAAGAAATGAAGTTATGGACAGCTACTTGAAAAGTAAGTAAATTAACAGGGAAATTAGTTTCCTTACACGGCTGAACACTAAAAAGAAAGCTTACTTGTGAACAACTGAACATCACTCAGTCTTTGTTAAATTGAACATGAATAGCACTAAAGAGAGGGTCGATAGTGTTTATTGTATGCTTGTACAAGGTGTCACTAACTTTCAAGTCTGTGGATAAAACCCGAGTGTGTGACCATTCAAATGAAAGCTATTGAGCAGTATTTTCATGTGGTAGTGTTTATTATGCTGTACAAGGTGGTTCTAACTTTTCAAGTCTGTGGATGAAAGCCTAGTGTGTGACCATTCAAATGAAAGCTATTGAGCAGTATGTTCATGCAGTACTGTATATTATATTGTACAAGGTGGTTCTAGCTTTAACGGTTGTGGACCAAACCCTAGTGAGTGACCATTCAAACGAAAGCTACTCGGCAGTCTCGGTGTCACGGATCAAATCTTAATGTGTGGCCATTTAAACGAAAGCTGTTGAGCAACACCTTCAAGTTGTTTTGTTTATTATGCCAAGCAAGTGGTTTAAACGTTTGAAACACGCAAGTGTGGGTGACTATTCCAATTTTATGGAAGCTGTTGAGTAGTAATTTTGTAGTAGTATCTTTTCAAGCGGTGTTGTTTGCGTTTCGATTTTTATTGTAAGTTACATTTGGTGTTCTCTGGTTTTAAGTGAAAATGGTATCACGTCAGGGTTTGAATTTTATTGCCGCCATTCTTCCAGAATTTTCATCACCCATTACAAGCCGCTGCCTCTCAAATCCCTGTCCGTCAGACCAGTGGTGTGAGGATGACAGCAGTGGCTCAAGCAACTTCACTTGCAATGAGCCTGCAGGTTTCTACTGCAGTTTTGACAGCGGCTATTGCCAGTGGCAAAATGCGTCGAGCAATAATCAGCACTGGATGAGATTCAGCGAATATGGCTCGTTACGTCATGACCACACAAATAACTCGTGCGCAGGTAAACGTCTTTTTTCAAATTAAATGTAGTTTGATTTTCGAATGTGCAAGTGTAACTCACTCAGTAAGGTAATGGTAAAGTCTGCATACGAGCCAAGTGGCCCATCAGGCCGGAGTTTATCCCGGTTTCTGTAGCATGAAGCGACTAGGAGTATTTCTACTCCCCCCTGGATGGGATGCTAGTCCATTGCAGGGTTATCCCCAAGCATTAACTTCGCCGGTACCCATTTATACATCCGGGTGGAGAGAGGCACTGTGAAAGTGAAGTGTCTTGCCTAAGGACACAACACAATGTCTCCGGCCAGGGCTCGAACCGGGACCGCTCGATCCGGAGGCGAGAGCACTAACCATGAGGCCACTCATTGATAGATCATTATCGTCGCCATCATCATCATCTTAAACCATGTTAGTGCTAATTGACAACTTGACAAAACCCTTGAACTCATTACTTTTTCTTCTTCAGGCTCCGGAAAATTTCTTGGCTTTATTTCTCAAGGTGTGGCCCCAGGAAGCAAGCTTAGCAGTGGCATAATCAGTCGACCATTTCCAAGCCCGAGCGTCCCTGGACATAAAGTCCTACTATCTATGTGGTACTACGTGGAGGGATGGACGAGGAATAAACTGTATTTTGTTATTCAGAGCTCTACTGGAAATCAAACAGTGTTGATTCGTTTGAGTTCGCAGAGTCGGAGATGGAAGCATTTCAAGGTTGAATTTGCTGTCAATACCACTTTCCAGGTGAAATATATATACTATTTATACCTAACAATTGCCGGTTTTCACATGACGTCACTAAAATTCAAACTACAAAACTATTAATCTTCCTGAGATTTTACTTTAATGATGTATAAGAGCAGCTGAAAACTAATTTTCATAGAAATTTTTGCTCCGAATGGGTTCTTGGTTTTGCGATAGACTACGCTTGAATTTCTAAGCTTTTCGGTGACGCGGCATTTACATGACGGCGAAGAGAGCTGTCATGTTGGTTAAAAAGTGACTTATTGCGGGGAATTTGGCTATCTAAACAATTCTTGTGTTAGTAAAAGTATTATTCTAATGTTTTTGATTTCCTCGAGGGATAAACGCACGCTTTTGTAGCAAAACTCAGTGACAGATGTTTCTGTTGGTTTCCGGCCGCCATGTTGGTGCCCATCCGGATGGGCACTAGCATGGCGTCTCCATACAAATCTCTATAAATTTAGGTAAAACGTTTTTTCCGCATATCTTGGATAAGAAAAATTGTTGTGACCTGAATCTTGGCGAGAGTCATATTTACCTTCTTTCTTTTCTCAGATTCTGGACTTTATCTGTTGAACGGTTTTGATTTTTATTTTGATCTATTTTTATGGCGTGACACTGAAAACCACCAATTATTCCACGAGCTCGCGTTGGATATGAATCAAGATAGATCCAACAAGCGCGAGTGGAATAATTGTTTTCCTTTTTTAAAAAACAAAATCAAAACAAAACAAACAAAAAACAAACAAACACCCCCAAAATAGAGAATATTAATATTAAAATAAAAACAAAAACGTCCCAAAACATTTCCCCTACGCTTACCATATTCGTATAGCATGGTATAATTGCTCATATGACATGATGGCTAAGCCAATGAGAACTTTTGAATAGCATTATCAGGGTGAGAGATTCTCGCCCATATCAACTTTCTTTCCTCTCGTAAGTTCTCGCGCGTTTAGAGATGCGCCACACTCGTCTTTTAGGTGCGGGGATCCCAACCAACGCTTACCTAAATTTTTAAAGATGCTACTTCCAGCCCTCCCCCAACTGTACACACGTGTATTTCACTAGTGGAGGTATATCGATTTAGACAGTGCTCAAAATCGCCGAGATCGGGCTACGCGCAGCGTTATTTTGACCAACTTTGGGTCGATTTCCAGGAACTTGGGCGATATTTCCGAGTCCCAGGGACTCCAAACTAATTCGAGAAGACTTTGGTTTTCAATGAAATGCAGAGAGGAAAAATTTTTGAACGCTTGGTTATTAGCAGTCTGGCCGAAATATAGCCACTTAAAGACTAGAAAGTCGCCGAGACCGAGCTACGCGCAGCGCCATTTTGACCAACTTTAAGTCGATTTCCAAGAACTTGGGCGATAATTCCGAGTCCCGGGGACTCCAAGCTAATTCGAGAAGACTTTGGTTTTCAGTGAAGCGGACAGAGGAAAAATGTTTGAACGCTTGGTTATGAGCAGTCTGGCCAAAATATAGCTACTTAGTGTTTAGAAAGTCGCCGAGACTGGGCTACGCGCAGCGTGATTTTAACTGACTTTGAGTCGATTTCCAGGAACTTGGGCGATATTTCCGAGTC
>Ga0126338_10003906_pt1 | contig 10533 bp, 6 predicted proteins | sample OrbCmetagenome_2_FD_92529 | JGI IMG/M metagenome (GOLD analysis project Ga0126338, IMG submission 92529) | Coral microbial communities from Petempiche,Puerto Morelos, Mexico - Orbicella C C metagenome | ecosystem: Host-associated > Invertebrates > Cnidaria > Coral | place: Petempiche,Puerto...
GGTAGCAGAGCGAGGGGGTGGGAGTGTGGTGAGGAGCCGGTAGGGGGGGGGTGGGGGGGGGGGAGGAGGGGGGGGTGGGGGGGGGGGGGGGGGGGGGGGGGGGGCGCTTAAAATAATTCCGTGCGATAACTCTGAGGAACCCTGGGGAAGAGGCTTATTGTACCTATGTTGCATTGCCTCATGGGAGAAACCGGGAGTTTCAAGATGGCGGCGGCTTTGAAACCAATAATTCGATGGGCCCAAAGCAAGGAAAAGTTGTTTTTAACGCTTGAGCTTACAGATGTCCAGGTTTGATATCTACAACAATGAAAAGTGCCATTTGTTTTCTCCACGGGTCATATTTTTTGGCTAAAAGTTGTTTTGTTTGTGTTGACAAGTATCCTGCTGTAGAATTGACAAGTAACCGGCTGGTCTTTCAAGGTGAGTAGATTGCTTTTTGACAACCTTGATTAGTCTGGTGATCGAGGAGTGAGCTTGTTCCCACCACTGTCTTAATAACTAAACATGTTAAGTAAGTCTGCAAGTTAAGATGAAGAGCATGATTTGCAGTCTATTTCTTTCTGTACATTCGTACATGAGCTTCTGGAAATGCGCAAGTGAATTATGAATGATGTGCTGACTTCTTTATAATTTGTAAAACATGAAAGGCCTTATGTAATTTGTTCCGTTGTTGTAGATAGGAAACATTCTGAACTAAATTGTAATATTGATAAATGAATCCAAAATGCTGATTCACTTTCTTTCCAAACTTAAGTCTATGTTTTCTCCTAAACCTACGTAATGCTTTGTAATCGCTTTTCAAATCCTTCACCGCCTTTTTATTTTGGGGCTCTGCCTTTACATGAATGTCCCTATCATCAATATACACTGTAGTGTAGTGACATGTACATATCACATCATTTGAGAATTTAGCTGACAGATGATGGCCTTGAAAATGTTTTTTACACATGTCACCATAAATTGAATTCAGAAAATGTTTGTAATGGGTTACAGTATGTTCACTGAAACCAGGGCCATCCAGACAATGAAAACCAATCAGATTCACAATGAACGAGTAGAGATTTCATTGATTTTGTATCGGAGATCTGATTCGCTGAGTTTGAAAATGTTGGAATCTATTGTTTGAGTTCTGCCATATGATTGGCCTTCATTGTCTGGGTAGCCCCGGTTTCAGTAAATGTACTGTAAAAGTTGAACAAAAAACAGTTCATATGTTTCTTCTGTTGTTAAAAAGTTGTTATAGAGTCATCTGGTTAAGAACATTGTTGTTGTTGGCAACTCCCTTCCCTATCATATATTTTTGATTTTAATTATTTTTGACAATATTCGATGTGTTGGAAATGTGATTAAACACTGCTCTGAGGGTTTAATGAATTATTCACGATCAAGACTGAACCTAGTAAGGAGAAAAAATGTATACTAAGACACAAGTCATATCTAAACATTGTTATGGTTATGATTTCTTTGTTTTAACTTGATGAATTGATGGCATTTTCAGTGCTGGAAACTAAACTTTGACAGCACTCGCCATCCAGGCAAGTGACTTTCAAAATCCACTCACCTGGTGTAATTTTCACTTAATGATTCACAAACCACACATTTTTTCGCTATCTTGTAATCATGGAGGCCCAGCTTGCCATTCTGTGTTGAGCTTTCTTGTTCTGGTTCAATTAAGGTTACTTCAAACCTTTGTGGGTGTCCTCCAGAAAAAAAATTGTATGTGCGCTGTTTTGAAGGACACCCCTACAAACTATATATCAATAGAAAGGTTATAAAATGTACAATTCGATAAAATAATATTCTTTTTCGCCGACTGCATTGCGAAGGCGGCAGAAGCCGTTAACGCCAAAACAACCCACTGAAATTGCGACGAATTAATCAGATATCAAATGCGATTATTGATGCAAAATAACTGTGCAGTGTTAATCGCAAAGCATCAATCTCTCAAAGCGTGTCAGCATTTTCTTTCATTTCTATTGGTTATCTTTTTATACATCTGTCAAGTTCCACTATCGAAAAATTCGCATAACATGTTGCGTAAGAGACAGCCACGAGAAAAGTATTTGAAATAAGAGAATTTGCCAACACGATTTTGTTCCGTATCTATCACTGAATGTTCTGGCCAAATTTCAAGGAAAACTGTCGATTCTATGTACCCTATTAATTCATTTAAAGAGGAGGGAATCTCTTGAAAAACGAGTGCAAGTTTTCGCCTTCTAAAGATTTATAAACATGTCACGCCTTCTCAGAGGGATATGTCAACTCAAAATGCTGCCAGCCAATGAAATAATGGAATCCCTAGCATTCACAGTAAGGAAAATTGAGCTTCGCGGTAAAGCGATAGTGTTACAGTCCCGTTTTAGGTGCGTACGTTTTAGGCCGGTGGTCAACAATAAAGGGTAAAACGGAGAAAAGCAATGTGCAAATAAATAAAAAGAAACTAAGGAGCAATTGCTGAAGAGTGATTACAAAAAGGCACTCTTGACGGACATGAAATCTCAAATTGAAAGTATTTGATATAGGATCTCTGGATTAAGCCGTTTGCTGCGAAAAGGTCCCTGAGGAGTCCATGCCTTTTGGAGATTATGACACCTTGACGGTTAATTAACTTTTATTAAAAAACCTCTTTTTCCCAATAACTCACGCATGTTTTAATATTTTGTTTTCATTTTTTTGGAAAATGTTACGTTGAATAATGAACTTTAATTTGGTTGGAAAAAAGAAAATTTGGAAAAAGTAGCCCCACGAAGGTTTGGAGTAACCTTAAGATAGCTTTGACCTTAGGATCGTAGACCGATTTTACTGTTTTATCCTCAGTTTTCTCATCATCTTTTGACACTCCTTGGAAATTTTTCCACACTTCTGTAGTTTTAACTGTAAAACAGCTAAATGAACAGCCGTCAGTACCAAATTTGCATATATGCCTAGAATTAGGACATTAATTTTGGGAGTAAACAACCTGTCAGCATGTGGAGGACTGATGTTCTTTTCTTTCCTTCATTATGTAAATTATCACTGGAGGAAGCTGTGTTTCATTTTTTTCTTTTTATGAAAGACTCTGTTGTGTATTATTGGCAAATAATCCGGGCTTCCCTATGCTTTTCACACTCGCATAGGTGAGCAGGTGAGCGCTAATTGCTAACACTGCATTTTGAGAACTTTCATTAATTCTCATTCAAACTGAGTTGTACTTCAGGCAGTCTATTTACAATCAATAATTTTTAAGACAGCACAAATCTTATCACTCCTCAACAAATTTTTTACCCAGGATTTGGTCATGGGGCCAGAGGGGAACACCAGTATCATGTGGACATTAATTTTTACAAGCCAGTGGACATAACAGTGAGTTCTTGTGTTGTTAAATGTTATTTTGTACCAGTTACTGGTTAGTTATTTGAAAATATTTGTCTATTGTAGTTTTATGTTGTGTGAAATTATCTGACTTATTCTCAGGTTTTCTAGTCATGAACTACAGTCACAGAACATTGAGAATATTATATAGTAAGCTGCACAACCAATCTTCTGTTATAATTACAATCAACAGCTCAGAGAAAAAGTCTTTGAACATTTTCTGGGGTTATACATGTATCACCAAGCACAAAGTAGCTTACCCCAGTAACTCTTCAACTGGAATAAACCAGCCTTGCGAGAGCTAGATCTTCATACCGCTTGTAATATCATCATGTTTCATGATGCCAGGACATGTTTTTGATTAGCACCTGATAAACCAGGAAAAAAGCCTTTCAGAGCAAACTTAAACCAGCATGTTACTGAATTGGGCCAGAACACGATCCAATAAAACTAGAACATTTTCATTCCTACTATGGACACGTTTCTAAAAACAACAAAGATAACTGAATTCCCAGGAAAATAACAAAAGCAAAAACAACAGATAACAAAAGAAGATGGCAATGGCAGAAAAAAAATAAACAGCACGCAACGCATGCAGAAGCAATGACGTTTAAAAATAATTATTGTTACTAGAAGATTGGAACATAAGCAGACAAACTGATTCTTAAACTAAACTGTAGAACTTTTGTGTTAGAAATTTTAGGGGTTTACATTTAGGGTAGTCCAGTGGTAGTTCATTCAAGTAGTTCATGTACCAGGCCCATCTTGTTAGTCCATGTGCTAGGGGTCAGCGAAATGTACCAACCCAAAAGAAAGATTAATAACTAAAAAAAATAAAAAGCACTCTGCTGATCCTACAAACTGCAAAGGAAAGCAGCAAAGGAAAAGTTCCTCTCTCTGAAATCAACACCTTATTATCTTTAAAGATATTTGGCAAAGCTAATTACCTTACCAGAAATTAATTTGTTGTTTTAACCGTATACTTGTCATATCGCGTGTGCGACCCGCTTGTCTATCTAAAATTGTATGTATCGAAGATATGTTATTATGAGTTTGCCTGTGAGCGCAAATTTATTGGACACTGTATAAACCAAAATCCGCCCCCAAATGTTCGTTTAAAAGCTGAAATTAAAAACACTCCACTGATCCTACAAACAGCAAAGGAAAGCCACAAAGTACAAGTTTCTCTCTCTGAAATCGACACCTTATTATCTTTAAAGATATTTGGCAACGCTAATTACCTTACTGAAAATTAATTTGTTGTTTTAACCGTATACTTGTCATCAATGAACATTTGTGTTGTCTTTACCCCGACAAAACAATTATCGATTGTTTAATCACAACCACTCTTTTGTTGACAGAAAATATAAAACAGCACATTTCCAAAACATCATAAAAAACTGAAAACTGCAAATGAATCTTACCCTGACTTCATTATCACTACTGTAAACCGTATATTTCAGTGCTCATACAATGCTCATACAGTGCTCTCACAGTGCTCATTCAATTCAGACAATGCTCATTCGATTCACTTCAAGACTGGCAAAAGTACAGCTGCACTACCAATCTGTAAATTTTATGTAGACCCTTCAGCTATCACGTGTGCGACTTGCTTGTCTATCTAAATATGTATGTATGGATGATATGTTCTTATTATGAGTTTTCCAGTGAGTGCAAATATATTCAACACTGCATAAACCAAAATCAACCCCTAAATCTTCGCTTAAAAGCTGAAATTAAAAGCTCTCCACTGAACCTACAAACAGCAAAGGAAAGCAGCAAAGGAACTCCCAGAGTGCATTTCGCCTCCACAGAGGGATAAATCGTGCGCGACATAAGGGTGACAGACATAAGCACAATGAAATAAGTGAGAAAACACTAGCCAAAGGAATGCATGCATGCCAGCTTAAAGCGATGACGTCACACAATACGTCATTGCTTAAAAAAGAAAACAAGCAAAGCCATTCCTAAAGAGTGGGTCATTTGCTTCTTGAGGGAAGGGGGATGGGTGGTTGATTTTGAAATAGAATTCCTTCTAACATGCTCTTGCCAAAAAAACCATGCACAAAAGCACTGCCAAAAAAACAAGTTCAGTAAGCTGAAAAAAGGCATGTTAGACAGTGAAAAAATATCATTCATACATGCCTGAGGAAAAAAATTCCAAGTGCTTAAAAGGGTTAACAAAAAAATTCATGCCTATAACCAATCACCCACCCCCAGCATGTTTACCATTCAGGATGATGTGCCTAGAATGTTTGATTAAGGTCACTCTCTGCGCAAATTGTACTGAAATAATATATTATTAAAACACATTTATTACTATAATTTATTGACCTCTAGGCAAGTAGCCATAAAGTGCTGGAACGTTATGTAGAGTTCTCCATTGCCAAGTTACCCGGAGAGCATGGTAAGATTCAAGTTTTAGGACTATGTGATAACAACAGAGTGATTTCTGTTCCATTGATACATGATTCAAACGTTTATCCGATGTTGATTTTGCGTGTAGTGTTTTGGCCTCGTCTTATTGTGGATGAACAGAAGCCAGCATGGTTAAAGGTTAACTTTGATCGGTGGCAAAGTGAAGATGCATCTGACAGTGAGAATGATGAACAAGAACAGCAAGAAAAATTAGAGGTGAACAGCTAATGCCTATATGTTCAAACAAGGAAGATACAGTGTGGAAGTGTTAATATTAGTACCCACAAAAAGCAAAGAATGGGAAGGATACAATAAAGAAATGATTATTTGGGTGGAAGAAGTTAAAAGCTAGTAGTTATTGTCACACAACACTTTTCACCTTGACACATTTTTGAATCAAGTTACTTTATGTGACAAGAACTTAGTTCTGTGGCTAGAATTTAGAAACTTTTTAATTACTGTTTTTACACTTCATATTATTCTTGCCTCCTTTTCTTTTCAAATTCTGGAACTTAAACATGACTGTGTATGTTATATAGAGGATATTACATGCCCACACATGGATATGAATTTTATCTTCGAGTATTCAACTCAATATCTCAGTGAGCGCAGGAAACTCATGAGATTTGGAGTTGAACACGAGAAGATAAAATTCATATCCAAAAGCAGGCATGTAATATTCTGTTTATTACATAAACATACTAATGACGACATTTTTGGCAATTTTCCAACGATTTCCGACCACTTTCCGAAGATTTTCGAAAATTGTTCTGAAGGCCAGATGAACAATTCCGAACATTTTCCGAACATTTCCAAATATTTTCCGAAGATTACCACAGATTGCCGAAGATGTTTCAATCATACATCAACAAATTTAAGTGTAGTTAAAGAGACAAAAGAAAAAAGTTATCAAAAAGGAATGATATCTTCACAGTGTGAAAGATAAGAATAGTATCTTCACTGCGCGATGAAGATATGATTTTTTAGTAAAAGGAAAAATCCTGGTATTTCACTGGTGTTTATATAATAAAGTATTGTTATTCATGCATTGTGTGCATTCAGTGAGTTCTGCACATGTTGAGTTAAATTCAAATAGGGACACAAACTTAAACATGATTGCTTGTCTTATTTTAGTATTGTTGTTAGTAATAAAATTGGTAATGATTGCTTTCATTTACATGTACTGGCTTTAATTATAAATCATCAATTGAGAGACATTATTTCCTTTTGTAAGGTAGCTATATTTGAAAGGATCAATAACATTCAAAACAGACGTGTTACCTTTTTGCTTCCAATTTTTAGTGAAGCACTGCAATTATACATGCATCAGACATTTCATTATAGCTGTCAATTTCATTTCAGAATTTTATGGCTCAAAGCAAAGCAATGGAATTAGATCTGGAAAATGAAATTGAAAAAACAAAAAAAGAAGGTATTCTTTTTGTTGTTTTTATCATTTTTGATGTAACTCTCAATAATTTAGGTTAGGTAGGATTAGGGTATGAGAACATAGGACTCAATTGCCTCAGGAAAACATCTCGATTTGAAACAAAAAATCTTGTCAAAACAGTTATTAGATATAAAATGTAAATGACTTTACTTGAAACTACTAAAGGTTACACTCTGTATTGTACATTGTATCTCAGTTTTATCCCATTAAGTGATTACCTTAGTAGGTGATGAAAAAGTCTCCTCAAACTTCTAAAACACTCAGAAGAAAATGAGCAACCAAAGAACTAACAAGAAGAAACTGAGAGATCTTTGTTTGCCATTGTTTATAGCTTTAACACAACGACACATCAGCAGGAATTTTTTGAACAAATTAAAATGTGTAGTTAATTAAAATGTGCTGCACATTATAGGAGAAATGAAATTGTGTGTTAGTGCTTGTAAATACACTGTCAAATATGACTAAAACTATTTTGGAGTTAATGAAGTGTAGAAGTCAGTGATTTGATACCAGTGAGTAAATATCTAGTTGTTATCATTCAAACAGGTGAATGCACTCCTGTAAACTGTGATGATTGTTGATAGTCTTGTGAAATTGCTGTGCAGTGCTTTTTAATCAATGTAGTGAAAATGTGGTAATAATTATTTTGGGTGTCAAAAATATTGTTCAAATGGTTATCTAATAGGTGTCATGGCTGCAGCATCTGTCCAATTGTTTACTATATTCATGAAACCTATTTTATTTTCAGTTTTCAGATTTATTCGAACATTCTATTTGGTTGTGTATAATCTTATGCAAGGAGCATTGTTTCTTTACATCACATCAGTTCTTTTGTCCAAAGTAATTTTTCAAGGAACAGGTACGGCTAAGTTTTATGAAATTATGTTTGTTCTAGTAATAAGAACATAATTTTTATGTATTCATCATCACTACAACCCAGCACCAACCTTATGATGACTGTTACTGAACAACTTGTGTTGTCTTGTTTGTTCTACTTCAAAAAGTCCCTGGATCATATACATGGAAAGAACAGGTCAACAAGTTTCCAACAGTCTGTGTTTTTCACCAATAAAAGAAACTTCTGCAGCCAAACCACATCATGAGAGAATTTTGCTGCTGAATGTTTTCTGGAGCTATATTCACAGACGACCAATATCAAGAAAATAATGCCCAAGTTGTGTTCCTTTTTGGCATCAATCTACAGGGATGTAACCATCACAGTTTCTTCATGGTGCTGTCTACAAATTGGCACATTCCGAAGGTTTAACAGGGTGTTAAAGTGTTACTTGTATGTCACTTATAAAAGATACACATACTGTAAACTGAAGACCTTTTAACAGACAGATAGTAATTTGATCCCTGTATAGAGGACATCCACAGAATTTCTTTTATTCATAACAGATGGTGTGCATATCAAAGGTTAAAACAACCTGGTTATTTTTCATTATAATAGCAGTTACTGAAATACATTTTTTTTTTAATTCAGGTGCCTTCCCTCAAGCTTATGACACAGTCAGTGATGTTTTAGCTTCTTGTCAGCTGGCTTCTTTCTTGGAAGTCATTCATCCTGTTGTTGGCATTGTAAGAAGTGGAGCTCTGGCTCCATTCATGCAGGTAGATTTTTTTTTCTGCACATCACAGTCACTGTGTCTGTGAAAACAGTTAAGTGCCGTGCTTGGGTAACCCACATAGTCATGAAATAGACATAGTTTCTTTGTAGTCTTCTACATGTATGTAAACCAAATGTACCCTCTCTACAGATCATCACCATCATCAAAACAGTATTGAGCTTTAAAATTCAAATCTTAGGAATAGTTTATCAGTGTAATGGGGTGTTTTTCAAATTTCACGGTTTAACATAAAAACTGGTGGAAAGCAATTCATAAGATCAGTTTACAAGAAAGGTGTGAAACTGTGAATTGCCCCTATACTTTGTCAAGATTTGTGGATTTTCTTATGGTATTCAGTGGTCCTAATGCATGGTCTATAATTTGGAGTGCAATGTATGCAGTGGTCTTGCACAACAAATTGATTAATTCTCTTTTTTTAGGTCTTTGGAAGAAACTTGCTGCTTTTTTTAGTGGTTGTTGCAAATAAGGAACTTCATAAAGAAGCAGCTGTATTTGGGCTCTTTCTTGTTTGGTCTCTCATTGAAGTTGTTAGGTATGAGTTTATCAAAGTCAAATACAAATCTGTCTTTTACCAAAAAGAAGATAGTGTCCCATTTTCTCTAAGAAAATAATATACGCTTGAGGTCTAGGCCTAATACCCCCAGGGGGTTATGGCTAAAGATGAAGTGAAGTGAAGAGGTCTAGAAAGCTGCTAGTAGATGTACGAGCAGAAAGTGAGTTAGTTCAGCAGTGTCTCTAGACCGTAAAGGTACATTATTTGGTTTAGAATTAGTATGAAAAAGCGATCATAATGTTTACATCTTAGAAGGGGCAGTGATTGCACTGGCAACACAACATCTGGATATCTGTACTTTATAATTTCCAGCCGTGATTCTATCAAAAAAAAATAATGCATGTTCAGCTCCAATAGTGAGTATACAGCAGCCACATTCTAAAACAATATGGAACATTTTAATGTTCTAGAAAGTATACAACCAATCTAATCATCTAATTTTGCAGCTAACTGTTCAAGGAATGTAAAGACTAGAACGATGTTTGTTCTGGTGTAGGATTAGATCACTTCTGGTTGAGATGGAACTTTGGTCACAAAAGTGTCTGTTTCAAGAGGACATTCTATTTACTTTTCATAACAGTTTAAATTTCAATGTTGTTGTTCTAGGTACCCATTTTATGCCTCTCAGGTGGTTGGATTTAGAATTGAACTACTGATATGGCTTCGATACACAATGTGGATTCCTCTGTATCCCTTGGGTATTCTCTATGAAGGTACAATAGTCATGATAGTAATGTGGGGGGCCATAAACAACCAAATGTTTTTTTCAAAAGAATGCCAGGCCAGGAAAATTAAAATGAAACATGGCTGATTGTGGTGTTCCCATTTGTCAAGTCAGAACTGAAAATCGCAAAACTGCCCATGCGATTGATCAGCAAACGCTTCTTAGTTTAGTAATTACAATGGCTGCTACGTAATAACAGGTTATTTCAGGGGCACCCAACGGATCGTTTCGGTAAATTATCTGTTCGGAAGGTCTTTAATCCCCTTTGATTTTCTGAAGAGAGTTGTCACCTCGAACTTTCGTGATATGAGAAATTTAATGTCTGTTGTTTTCGGATTGTTAAAAATGTCGTTTTGGGTACGCTAAAAAGGTAAGCTATCATTTTCGGAAAGGCGATAAGACCTAA
>Ga0126338_10003908_pt1 | contig 10529 bp, 8 predicted proteins | sample OrbCmetagenome_2_FD_92529 | JGI IMG/M metagenome (GOLD analysis project Ga0126338, IMG submission 92529) | Coral microbial communities from Petempiche,Puerto Morelos, Mexico - Orbicella C C metagenome | ecosystem: Host-associated > Invertebrates > Cnidaria > Coral | place: Petempiche,Puerto...
ACGACCGTGCACAATCTTTTGTTTTGCGCTCATACACTATGCATGAATTACGTAACCAATACGTTTCTATTGGTTAGTTTCTCAGTAAGGAGTAAACAACTATTGTGTTTTGTGCACGGTCAAGGCCAAAAAAGCGAACGAAAACATACAACAGAGAACTTTGAAGGGTTTCATAAACTAACTAGCGCTTAAGCACAAGCATCAGCTGACGCCGACACAGTAAGATGTTGATAATCAGCATGTTAAGACGAAGCACAGACGACACAGGCTGATCCTGAAGCGTACCGTTTTGTTCTAAGTTTTGGTGATCATTTCGAAACCGATAGAATCATTCGCTGTGCATTAAAGGACGAAGCTAATGCATCTTTATGACTTGTGGTAAGTGTATCGATTACATACATCCTATTAGATGTTTTGGTGTGTAGTATCGCTGTATATTTTTACGAGTTGTGCCGTATTTTGACGAGACCGTAGGGCGAGTCAAAATACAAACAACGCGTAAAAATATACAGCGATACAACACACCGAAACATCTATAAAAAGAGATTATCCAACTGCTGTAGTCAATAAATTTCACAGTGAAAGAGGAAGAATTTGACAGTTTTGCGTGGGCGCGTCGATGTGTCCGGCAAACAGGTTTTCTACAGTACAAATAACTGTGCAATATCGCTGTACATTTGTACTGTTATTTGGACGGCATTCGCTGCAGTTGGATAATAAGTAGCATTATTTTTATTCGAAATGAAAAGCTAAGAATGTTATTGTTGGTAGGTTCGTGATGCTTAAGCGAAAATTTGTTCTTTTTTAATATTCGTCGAGTTAAATTGTTGATAATGTATGAAAGGCGCCGAAGACAACGCCGATTATTTATAACTGTTCCAAAATAACTTCCACATCATCAAAGTCATCAGGTGATACAAAGTATACCATGTAAATTTAAGAACGTCTTAAGAACGTTTTCAGCCTCAGATCGCAAAAAAATGTAAGAACGTTCAGCCTCAGCTCCAAAATTAGATGTTCTTATAAAATAAAAAAAGAGTGTACATGTTCGCCTGTCGGCATAAGTAACACGACAGTTTCATATCAGCTGCAAAGCTTGTGTTTAGTATAGCTAGGAGTTTTGGCAATGTGAACATTGTTTTGACTTTCGCCAAGCTAATATGTTTACTAAACTTAATGAAGTACTTAGACTTTGTCTGCTTACATTTTATTTAATTCGAAGAAACGAATTTTCGTTGTTAATTTTAGAAAGCAGATCAAGTCAACTGGTAGCGTGTTTTAACCAGCCAATAGGATGCTTTGTTTTCCTTCATCGTTCATTGTGAGAAATTTGAGTTCCATCTGTTGATACTGGTCGCAGATGGCGTAATACAAAAGAAATAAAGATAACATAAAATACTGTTCTAAACTACAACGAAAGAGATAAAAAAGGTAAATACAATGCGATTCATTTGCATCCAGTACTCCAGAAAGACCTGAACTTTGTCGTCAACCACAAATAAAACAAGTAGTAGCTCTCATAAGCTGCTACTAATTAATTTATTATTGTGCCAGCTGTTATTGCTTTAGGGCGTAGTACATTGTTTCTGTTGTCTACTATTATTCCCTTAAAAGTTATCGAGAGAACTGCTACATGACTCTTGAGTTATGGATGCACGCGGGCAGTTGGGAGAAGTCTGGAGTAACCTGGGAGTAACCGTATAGATGGGTTTCACGTGACGTCATCGAGTACTAAAGAGCCACCAGAGTTTTTATCCTCACCAGGCATAAGAGGTGTGAAATGTAAATATAGTGACAGCTTTTCAGCTCAACAGCGTCCTTCGTTTTTCAGAGTTGTGGCGGTGTGTGACATAGAGCTACGATCGCGTTTGTCGAAAAATAAATACTCATCTCGTGATTTTTAGCCATTTGTGTAGTGTAAAGTAGCAGCAGTACAGATAATCAGTGGCCTAGATAACCAAAGTAAGTTCCAGTTGGTTACATTATTTTCCGGCCCCCATTTTGGTGTATCACGGAGGCAGTTGCTCAATGGAATGCCAAAAAGTGGCTAAAAAATCGCCAAAATCTAAAAAGTTGCTTCCTAAATTTCTTGATAATTTTTATATAGACGTTAACTAAAAGATTTATTTTTCGTTCTTCACAATAATTACTAACATCCGTTAAGAAAAATAGCTTGAAACCTAGTCAAACGGAACAAAACACATGGTTCATTTGACGTCATGCCCAACGTTGTCAAGTAATAGGTTATGTGTTCCAACTTCAAAAGGTTGATAAACATTCAAGAAATTCGCATAAATAGAGGTTTTCATGAAATCGTTCGCTTTTTGGTGCTTCATATGTGCTCTAAACCTACGTTTTGCTCAAAAATTGCTCAGAAAGACAAAACTTGCTCTTGGTTTCTAGAACCGCAAAAAGTTGCTCAAAAGTTGCCAAGCACATCGGGACAGGCCAATGGGGCTCTGTAAATTTTTGCGAGACATTTCGACAAATATCTCAAGCGCACCTATCTACAACCGCCACTTTCCTCGGTTCCCCAGGGGTCCGTTGTGGAGAGGTTCGATTGTACTTATTACCCATCAAATGTCTTCAACACGTAGAATATCCATATTTTCAATTTCTCCGATTGGTGTAGCAGTTAATGAATTGTTAATTACAGACTTTTAAATACTGTTCACAGACGTTTTCGCATCCGACCTCCGACATTCTTGTGTCTAATATGGAAATCTATCATATGGCTAGCTCCGTGAGCGGGCAAGATGAACCAAACCCTACGCTGTGATTGGCTACCCGAGCGGGCAAAATGGCACTATCTTGTCCGCTCGGGACTATCGTGTCCCGCAAGAAAAATTACCCCGAAAGCCACATAATAAATACTTTAGTGACCAAGCTTTTTCGGTCAAGATAGTTCGATATTGGCCTCGTTCCTTCTTTTGGGAGTTTGTGGACCTCGACTCCGTCTCGGTCCATAAACACGCTAAAAATGAACTTGACCGATATCGAGCCATCTTGACCTCACATATGTCTTTCAACAGGTGCATATAAATGAGTACATCGAGATGTGTGTCAACATGGCTAGGAAATCCTTCGCCTAAAAGTTCCTACTTTGCCTTATATTCTGGACAATACTGTTATGGCAATTTGAAGCAAATTACTTAACAGCAGAAAATCTCCCGGTTAAGTCTGATAAGGAGAATCAGAAGGAGGTGGAAGGACCTACCAGTAATATGTCAGGATCGGCCAGGGTTTTTGAAATGTTACCCAACCAAACGAAGCCATGGCTTATTATTTTCTGGCCGACGTACTTTGGAGAGCATATGAATAGAAAGCTGGCATGGAAGAAAGGTGAATGCCCTGTGCCTGGTGAAGTCACGGGTGACAGATCCCGAGCGAGCGACGCCGACGGCTTCGTCGTCCATGCCAGAGACTCACACATGATGCCTTCAATGGAATCTGTGCCGTGGATTGTGATGACACTAGAAAACCCGGTATATACACCGCTATTAACCAACGCTACGTTTATGTCCAAATTCAGTTTGTTGACAAGTTATCGTTTAGATTATGATTTTCCTCAACCTTTTTGTTCGTTGCCGAAGCTAACACCACCACTACCTGCTGGGGAAAAAGACGGGCATTTTCGAACTGTGAGCCTGTACGGACTGAATACATTAGACAGCTGATGAATTTTGTCCAGGTCGATTCTTATGGAGCCTGTCTTAAGAACAAAGATGATCTAGTTGGGATTTACGGCTCAAGAAATGGCAAAAACTTTAAACAACTCAAAACAGAACTAGCCAAAAGGTACAAGTTTACTCTGGTATTCTTTAATCAGGACTGCGATTATTTTGTTGATGATCAGTTAACCAATGCTCTGGATGCCGGCTCGGTTCCTGTGGTAATGAGCACGGACAAACTAGACGAGTTCCTGCCCGGAAATCTGCGGCACTCTGTCATCAAAGTAGGTGATTTCAAGAGTCCAAAACATTTGGCTGATTACCTAAAATTTCTAGGCACGAACGAGACTGAGTATAACAAATACTTAGAGTGGAAGTCGAAAGGAATCGGCAATATAACGTGAACAGCTATTGGAGCTTAGAAATACTGGAGGCCGAAATATCCATTATATTGCCAAATGTGTGTTGCACTTTCAGAAGGAAAAATCCACAAGGATGGTCTTCAACCAATAGCTTGCAAGGCAAGACGTTTTGAAGACTGGGGGATAAAACCTTAGGCCATTTCCTTTGGACGTCTTATGAAAACTTGAAAAAACATATTCTTAATGGCAACCTGACAACAGGGTAGCCTGTGTACATCCGCCCCCTCCCCTCCCCTCAAAAAAATCATTTCTTTTGAGGGAATGAGGCGGATGTACACAGGCTACAACAGGGTTTCTCATTCAGTGTGTACAAAGAATAAAACTGATGTCACTAGAGGCCCTAACAATTACATAAATAAACAATAAGGATAAAATATAAAGCGGCGTGGCCTCATGGTGGATGTTACACTGCGTGGCTAAGGGATCGCGCTTCTAGTTTTCCCCTCTCCCTACCTTTACGCCTGCCACGCAGGCTAGGTTGATCTGTCATGCGGCTGCCCCAACTGACCCATCGCTGGCCACGTTTATGAGATAAAATATTGTTTTTGATTCAAGCTTTACAAGTCTTAGTGTGAGAAAAACTCACCACAAATTTAGTTTGAATCACATATCTCAGATCAATTTGTATGAAATGGACTGTGTGTAATTCTCCCCCAGATCCCCTGAGTGGCTTCCAACCGCTGAGGTCTTCTTCGAATTTTGCGCTATAAGGCGGAGAGTTTCTAATGTGACTAGAGGATGCTGTTATCTGGCTGTCTTTCGTTCCTCCTAATAAGTGATTAAGTGCCCCAAAACCGTCGCACTCTACAAGAGAAAGATAAACAGGAATTTCAAATATTCTTCTTTCCATGATCGGTCGCTAACAAGATTTCTCTTTCGTGAGCGACTAGCCTGCATAGCGCTGGCGTACTTGGGGCTTTTTCAGCTTTCTGGCCGTTCCCAAATTTGAGCGAGAGCAAAATATTCGACGAAGAAAGGGGTGGTGAGGCGAGCTTTTGTCTACCACATACAGGCTGTCGTTAAATACATTAAAAGTGAACCGTGGCGTAGTCAGACAAGTTCACGGGAATGAATAGACCTCGGCCAGTCTCTACTAAAAAAACTTGATTAGACAAAAGCGAAAGGCGTCTTTTGTACTTGAGCAATCAGGTGCGCATCAGGAAACGATGCATATTTGAAAGAGTTAGCCATTTGTTTTAAGGTTCATTCTTTGTTCCGTAACATATTTTTACCTGGACTGTAGAATGAAATTTGTGTCATGGCCACCTCAGTGTGTTCTAGAGTCGCTGATCCGCATGGATTTTCATTTTGGTATCTCAGGCTTACCACACACGGCGCGTTATGAAATGAACCATCATCAAAACCATCGTCTTGATTTACATGAACTGCAACTTGTATGTCCACATGCTCAGAGGTCAGCAGTCTCTTGAACTGTTGAAAGTAACATAGTGAACTACAGTGTTATAGGTTATTGACCAAGTTTGTTCGGTCAAGATGGCTGAATATTAATTGGCCAAGAGGTCCAAAAACACGCAAAAATAAACGAAGCCAATATCCAACCATCTTGACCGAACAAGCTTGGTCAATGAAGGATGTATTATATGGTAAAAGAACGCTTATTTCTTGCTGGACACAGCGGGTAATCCTGAGTGGGCAAGATAGCGCCATATTGCCCGCTCGGGTAGCCAGCAAATGCAGCGCAAGATTCGGTTCATCTTTGCCGCTCACGGGGCTAGCCATATAATAAAATGGTAGAATGGCGCGAGGTTCTTAGGAGGACGGCTAAATATATTTGTGAGGGGAAACTCTGCATAGCTCTTTCGAAGCCCACGAGTCTTCGCTTAATCGCAGGCTATCTACTCAGTATTAGCTAAACTCATTTCCTTAAACACCTCTCCGAAAATACCAAACGCAACGTCGTTAGAGCCCATATTTGTTGGAGCTACAGTTTCATGTTTTAACTGGTAAAAGTAAGAAGTAATTTGTTTGATTTTAAATTTACTTACCTTAAACGTCACGAAGCGAAAGTTTCCATCTTGTGACTCACTGACGTTATTAGGGGAACGGGATCCGTTTGAACTGTATTGTTCGTAGACCATGTAACTTGGCATTTTAAAAAATAAAACCAGCTCAGTTGTGTTGGCAAGAGCTGGGTAATTATATGAGATAGTGGAATGAACAAAGGTCGTTTTGCTGAAACAAAAAGAAAAATTGAGCAATCTTTAATTGAGGTATTTCGTCCCAAACCTGCCTGCTTATAGCTGATAACAAGACAGTTTTATTTCTAACAATACGGTCCGGCATAATCACAGCACTCGTTTCCCTTCAAGGCTCGTAAACCTAGCTTCGCGCCTCTTGTTTGCACGCGTCTCTCGCACTCGTGAACTTCCAGTCTAAACAAAGCACCCATTGAAGTGCTTATTGATGATCGGGACGCTGTTTTGGAATAAGGCCGATTTTTAACAAAAACACTTTTAAAAGGCGCTTATTAGACACAGCGCACTTATGGGAAGCTGAGGAATTAATTTGCTCTACGATTCGACGTACTGCCCGCTTTAATCTAGTGTTATACCAAATAGCTTACCTACCCTGGAAAGAGGGGACTTCCAGGCACTTTTGATGCCTTCAGTCGAAGAGAGGCTGCCGTTTCGCCAACTATCAAGACAAGCACCTGTTTCAAGAAAATGCCGGAATAGCTCAGTGAAGCGCCCAACTGAGAATGTCCTCATTAGACATTATAATACTGATAAGAAATAGACTGCCTGATGACATGCATGTGATTCCCCATGGTGATTATTGTAGTTAATTTAAATAGTGTAAGCTCGGAGAGGCCGACATCTTAAGCGAAAGATTTCAAATAACCTTTGGATTCATGTAGCAGTAAAGAAAGCGATGTGTAAACACGTGAAATCAGTCAAACAGGAAACCAAACATAGCATGATATGCAGTTAGTTCGGAAACACGAAAATTTATTTTTTAGCGCTAAAACTGAAAGTAATAATTTGACTAATGCTGGCCCAAATTCCTTTACCGATGGCAACGCATTCCTTCTGATTTTAGCTCTGAGGATATGATGGAGGATGACGACAACACTCTCAATTAATGATTTCCTGCCAGCCGCACCCGCCTTGTCAAGAAGATTCTAAAATGTTGGGCGCTATCCATTCAACCAAAAATTGCAAAATTTTCGAAACGGAGACAAATGGTGCGGTAATTTCCTGGGAAAATTTCCAGAAAATCCGAAAATTGTTGAATTTCCGAAAAGCGAAAAGCGAACCATTCAACCGAAAATTCATGAATTTCCGGGAAGAAAGTAAAATGGAACGGAATTTCCCGGCAAGAAATTTCCGAAAAATTTCGATATACCTCTGGTATACCTCCCAAGGTTGTCCCCTTTTCGGGACATTCCGCAAAATGCTATTCCATTCGTCACTGGAAATTTCCGGAAAATCAACCCAGAATTTTTTTATCGAATGGAAGGCGTTCAAATGTAAAAAGGCGGAGCAATCAGGCCTGCTGTTAAATCGACCAAAGCCAGCATTAATGAAATACGTAGCCGGTGCACGGAAGCATTTGAGAGGATTTTTGAAGCTATCGAGCGCATACTTCTCAATAGCATTCTAAAATGTATTGAGATTGTTGTGGATGGTTTTCAATCGTGGTAATTAAAGTTCAAAAAGTATAAATATTTCACGCACATCGCTTATACGGTATTCACAAAGGTCGAAGGTATATATCTACTATACGATGTATGACGGTAGCAACTTTACTTTGGACGACTCAAGGATGTTGCAACTTGAGTGCTTAGAATTAGATCAGCGATTGACATATTTGGCTAACAATCACTCTTAACAAGTTCAAACTAAATGGATGCGTTCTTTTTGAGTGCTTATTTTCCCCAATATGCTTGATACCTGTTTTTATTTCAGTACCAGTTCACTGCCCTAACATGTTTGATATACCTGTATATATACCTTATCTAAATGGCGTACATTTTTGGTAAATTAAAGAAAAAAAAAGAAAAAGAAAAAAGTGTTTTAAAAGTTTATGATGCTTACTTTATTCGTAAGAGAATAATAATTGATTAAGAATAATTGCAAGTATGACCTACCTCTAAGAGAAAAAGGTGATAAATTGTTCTCCTTTGCAAACAGGATTGTAGGAAGTTTCCCAACCGGTTCATAGCAACTCAGCTTACACGATCGCTCTTTGGTTATTTAAATCGATCAAGTGAGGTGCATGACTTTTCTTTTCTTTTACACCTCAACCTTAGACTATGTTCTGGACGCTGCGTCAACTAGTGTGAAATTAACGAGCGAAGTTGTTAAATAGCTTTGAATCCACTCTGCAGGATACGAACTTGGAGGATCGTTAATGGAAAATATAAAGCAAAACAGTGATTTTAATTTTGTTTATCTCGGAGTCTTTTAAAGTTGTAATTAATATTAATAGCATTCAACGATTTTGAATGCATTCAAAAGTTTGACGCACTCCTGGGGGGAAGGGGGAGGGGGCTCGAGCTCTTTGATGTTCTCACTGAGTTTAAATGGCTGGCCAGCTTTTTTGAGAGTTCGTTGCCACCCTGATTAACGGCAAGTTAGAAATTAGGATGCTAATTTGAATTATACAGTGGTCATTCTGAAGGAGAAATCATAAATGTCCTTTTTCAATTGTTCATAAGTCCTGGATAGACTGTTTTGTATATTGCGCGCTTGGAGATCTGAACCATTAATTACTGTATATAGCTTATGTACTGATTCATTGGTTGGTATCTAGGAAAGAAAGCAGATCAAAACAATATAATGTTCATAGGCGTATAATTCAAATCAGTTCAGGTTTGGCCATGCACCAAAAGAATAAGTCAGAACAAAAAAAGAGACAGCAGTATGAAAGCCTGGAGCAAGATAAGACATGGACAGAGGAGCGATCATTTTCCGCGATCCTGTTTATAATTTTGACCACAAAACGGTCTCTTAATGAATCTTCAACAGAACTATTTACACATGTTTCAGCTGCTTCTGGACTCCTCTGCTTCCAATCAGCTGCCTTTGCTGCATATGTCAATACTTCCAGACAGCTTGATGTAAGAAATTGTTACTGATGGACGTTTTAGTCGATCGTTCCCGCTTATCTAAAATTGCACGCGTGGATCCTATGCTAAATCCGTGGTGGTTTGTACCGTTTTGACCACTATAGTATAGCTGTCTGAATTTAAGAAAAGAGAAATTCAAACCCTTTCTAGACTACTTTCGGTTAAAACAATGAGTTCAGCACGAAATGATGTTAGACATTCTATCGAGAGAAATGAATGACCATTATGGGTGAACAGTTTTAGTCGGCATCTTGTCGGTATAACCAGCTACCACAGCAACAACATCTCATGGTTAAGACACCCTTTGATTCCATTTTACTCAAAAAGACTTCAGTAGACCCCATTTCATATTATAGAATTATCAAAAACGGAACCACAACCTTTTGTCCAATGACTGGGCATGCTTTTGGTGCGAACATTTTATGCTTTTAAATTGTGCTACATGATTGCTGTGTGAAATCCGATATTTCAGGGAAGTTGTTGATTTTATCTGTGGAGCGTCTTCCGTTAGAGGGCTCCACTCTGACTGCTAATGAAACTTCGTTTTAAAATAATTTTTATATTTGCGGCTTCGGCAGGGCAAGTTTACCTGTTACCTCTCTCAGATTGTGTTCCTTTATTGCGTTCGTATAATGAACAAGAAAGCTTCCTCAGGCATGGTGAGGTTATTGTCATTACTAGTTGAAAGAGTGGAGCGGCTTGTGGAAGCAGAGTCGAGAATTTTAGAACAATCTTCTGAACAAAGGGAGTGAAAATTTCCAGAACTTCTCAGGTGTTTAAGGATTATTATAGTGGTGTCCGTATTGTAGAGGTAGATAATCTATGATTTATGATTTCTCTGAGACCAAATAAACGGTCGGTAATATAGTGCACGGTGTCCGTATTATGATAGGTTACTAATACTGGATGATATTTCACTGTATTTGCAAGGTTTCTGTTCATCAATGTTTCGTACCAGCTTCACGCCAAATGGTAGAAGTCGAGAGATGAGCTTAATACGTAACGCCACTAAGCCTTTCAAGGCTCTTTCACTTAACAGTGAAATTTTCCATCGTCCTTACTTCAGTGGCTTCAGAAGTAACTTGGTTCGAACGGCAGGTAAGCACTAGTTTCAACGACCTCCGGTACTTGGTTAGTCTCCACGCGTAGATGAACGCATCTAATGCCACCTTGACGAACATCATTTCATCCGCGATAGTGATCGCAGCAGAGAGGTCAAGCTTCTCTTGCAAGGTTTCCTGTTTTGTGTAAAACTTCATATGAACGGTGATAAGATGGGGAAGAGAGCACACGATGAGAATTCCTGATAAAATCAAGGTTATAATCGTAAACTGTTTCTCGCAA
>Ga0126338_10003909_pt1 | contig 10529 bp, 5 predicted proteins | sample OrbCmetagenome_2_FD_92529 | JGI IMG/M metagenome (GOLD analysis project Ga0126338, IMG submission 92529) | Coral microbial communities from Petempiche,Puerto Morelos, Mexico - Orbicella C C metagenome | ecosystem: Host-associated > Invertebrates > Cnidaria > Coral | place: Petempiche,Puerto...
AATTACAACTTTTACCTCGGTTAAATTTCTTTTGTCTTTTGCGGCATTTACCAAAGTATCAGTTGGCGTTTACACACGGAAAATGTTTACCTAGGTAAGTAAACTCTGATACCTCGGTAAACCATTCAAGTCTAAACACAGCATAAGCCTACCAAGCCAGCCTCAAAATCAATGGCGTCAAACTGTATTTCCTGTGTTGGCACTGAGTGGCACCAGTTTGTCTGACATTTATTTCTCACACTTGACACAATGCAGATACTCTGTAACCCGCTGTATGTTTTCCCGCCCTTTGCAGGGGTGGCACGTTTTTCCAGGCGTGGCACGCGCGCTTCGCACCGTTTCAATGTTTTCCCGTGTTTTGCAACAATGGCATACTTTTCCCCCATTGGCACCAGTTGGTTTTAGTTTTGACTGGTACATTGTGCATTGCATCATTCGGGAAGAGAGAATAAAGAACAAGAGAGTCAATATCTTTATTTACCACGCGCGCCGCATCATGTTTTCGTGGAGGATGAAAGCCGCTTGTTCTGACCGCGCGAGTACAATTCGCGTCACAGGGCTGGCTATTTCAAGACCCCCTAGGGTCTCTTGAAATCGGGAGTGATCTAAAAAGGGATTACTATAGGACTAAGGTGTATGGGGTTGTAACCGTCTCTCCCTTCATCTACTGTACCTCATTTACATGAAATCCCCTGAGCACAAAAATAACAAATATGAGATCTTTTTTTGACAAGTTGTCCTTTATTTAAGCCAGCCGGGATTCCTTGGGCATTATACAATGTAAAAAAAAAATCTAGATCTGTCACTATCGTTTTGTTTCAATGTAAGTCTACTGTTTGAAAGATCCCGGTCACTTTAGCTGGCTTCAATCAGCAAGATCCTGTTCCATAACACCTGCACTGCCAAGCTTTGTCGCTCATCCAACAGGTACTTGGACACAACTGACAACTACCCCCAGTGTAACCCAGTTCAATGCACCTGTGAAATTAAAGTACAGTCATCAGACACTCTATCAAAGACCGACTCTTCTCAGGCCTATTTCAACAGACATAGGCTTATTACTAATATTTTAGACTTGCTATAAAAATTATGTTAAATATGAGAGCAAATAGGACTTTTGGAGCAGCTTTTGCACTAAAGTTAACCGAACAATTGCTGACATTCGACATGTGATATGTAGGTTTGACATAATATATTCATACTTTCTTCCAGTGTTCGAGTAGACTTTCTAAAAGTCATTTCCAAGAATTCTTCCCTGACCTGTTGGTTGAAGATTGCCCTCTCGCCTCGCTCGAAGGAGATAAAAGCAAAGGTCGACTTGTGGCAAGTCTAATGTTCTAGTAATGAATGCCAAATGAAAAAACGCATTCTCTTGGTAAAGAAAAACCTTCACTCGACTTCCGGTGGAGTTTTAAGCGCGAGTAACTGTTTATCATCTATGCGAGGCCATCAAACTTTGTGACTTTATAGACTTTACTTCAATTGTATTTGGGAATAATGACCAGCTTGATGGAATCTGTTGTTCCACGAAACAAAATTTTAACAAACACATTTTCTCAAATTTTACGGCCTCTAATAAGTCAAGCGGCGAGAGGGGAGTCAGAACTGATGATCTGACTTGTTTAATCGACTTATTATTTTCCCTTAAGTTACATTTGTAAAAATGAAATGAAAACATGACTTTATACCTGTCATTGCAGGTCTTCCAGAATCGCCCAGTCCCCCAGCTACTCCATTGGGAACATCGGCTCCAAGTTTTATAGCAGTTACCTATAAACAAAATCATTCAGCATTCTAATCTGGGCAGATGACAGGGTAACCTGTGGTTTCGCGAGCTGTACACGATAATTCGCGTATCGCATTTAAATTAATAGCGCTCAGTCACCGCGATGTGTTGATTGCTTTTGGCCACGTACAAAATTACCTTTAAATTGAAGGAAAGTTTACTAAGATAGAAAAACACTAAAGAGATAATAATAAACCATAAAGGAACAAGGGTGGTTAAGGATGGAGAAGATTGACACAGATTACAAACGACGAACTTGAAAAATATAGGCTAAACTTTTCAAGATACGCAAACCGTGACGTGGCTTGGAAACATTGTGAAAGAATATGAGAAAACATCAAGTAAAGTTTTATCAAAATTATACATAAATAATTGTCTGTTAACTGATTTCAATTCACTTATGTATTTATTCAGAAGAATTTCGCACAGTTTGAAGTTTGAACTAGTTGAGTTTGAATAAAGGGACGCAAGTATCGAGACGTTATACTTCTAAATCCATTAATTTTCATCTGAAATTTATAAGTTAAATTTAAAGAAAGAAGGCGATCAATACTAACTTTTAACCAAAAATGGTAACATGGGTCAATTTGTGATCAGCAGGTGAAATCATACACATGATCTGAGGACAATAACAAATTAATGACTCATTGGAAAAGTCAATTCCGAGAATCCTCCAAGGGAAGGGATTTGACTCTTCATAAAACGCGTTGAAAAATATTTGGGATTTATTTGGTGAGATCATTGCCCACAATCTCCGGTTCAGAGGCTTGTAGTGAATAAATTGGGTGTAATATTTGGGTCATCATGATGTGTGTAAGACCAAAAACTGCCAGAGAATTTAACAGTTTCATTAGTGCGCTCAGAGCATTTTTTAAGGTACCGAATGACCCGAAATTTTCGCGGGAGTTTAATTTTGCCGATCGGCATTTTTTGTATGTTGCAGGAATTAATTTTTACGATGGTAGAACACTGGCTTTACGAGATTAGTATCAATTTTTGCGATTTTAAGAAAGTCGTCGGTTTATTTGAGTTTTCGCAGTTTTTTTATTACGCTACACGGTAATCAGTCACTCTATTGCATTATGTCTTACCCCAGAGTGACATATAATACCTTCAGATGACCCTTCTCTGTAAAATTTTTAGCCGCCGCACCTGTACGTAGTGTACCATGGGCAATTTCATCGTTTTATAAATGACGTCAAAAGATTTGTATGTAAAATTTCGCCAATTTAGTAATTTTTGCTGAGAATTTTTTGCAGAAACTTTTTTTTTGCGAATTGTAGAGAAAAACGAAAACATTTCGAACCACACGGTTTGTATTTTTTCGCCGTGATGCAAGTTGAGGCATACGCAGCGTTTTCTAGATATGACTCTTTTACTAAACGGGCTTATTACTCAGTGGGGCGACTGGAGAAAAGATGGGTTTGACTTTACATTTAAACCGCTGGAAAAAAAAAATAGCCTCAAGGAAAGCCCGGACTACCACTAAAAAATCCAAGAATACCTTCTCAACTTTAAGATTGTCATCCCGAACAAATGGCACACATGATTTCATCCATAAAAATCAGACAAGCTACGATAAATTACCTTCAACCAAGGAAATCTCCAGTGCAGCGAAAACTGCGAACAAAACGAACAAATAGGCTCCAAGACGAAAAGCCTTGAAAAGAAATTAAACAAGTTAGTAATTATTAAATTTGCTAGCAACGTAATTTTCATCAGTGTCAATTGCATTACTCGATTTGAAAACCTCAATTTTCCGTTTAAATTGAAGACAAAGAACTTTCGCTAAATAGCCAAGAATCTCGACTCTGCAGGTACTGTTTTCAAATTTCTCTTACATCATGGAAAAATAAGCGACAATACAATCTCAAGTAGCCCGCAGACCGGCTCTCATCGTTGGTGGCACGAGCAAAGCCGTCGGCGTACGAAGCGAGCCCAGATCCCCCACCAGCTCGCTTCGTTCTCTTGCGACTTTGCTCATCGACTTTGCTTCTGCCATAATGCATGAGAGCCTGCTCGCAGGCTAAATCTCAATGGAATTAAGGGGATCAATAAAGTTAAGCTGTGTATACCATTACTTTCTTGTGAAGAAATAAAAGAGCACAAAACGTTCTGTTCGGTTCCAATCATTTCTGCGTTTTCGACTATAACCGTCTCGACTTTCAGTCCCGGGCTTTCAGTTCATGCCCTGAGTTCATGCAGTGACTTCCAAGGATGTCTGAAGATATAAAGCCAATTGTGATACAAAGCCAATCATTGGAAATGTAATCACAATTGTGATTACATTTCCAGAGCCATACTTGCCGAGGCGCGTTCCAAAACGAAGCTGCGCCTGAATGTGAGTTGACTGTCAATGGAGTGAGAATTTTTTCAGGTCTTAAACAGTTCAGTTCCTGAAGTAAAAACTTTCAGTTCCTTAAGTAAAATCTTTCCTTTTTCTCAGCTTACGCAGTGTTGCTGCCTGAGGGTTTTTAGCCTGCAGTGCAGGCGTTTTCTATGTGTTCACGAGCCTTTGCCGAGTTTAAATCCAAGATGGTGTTCTCTTTAATCAAAACACACTCGCTCACCAAATTAACTATGCCTACATTGCATTTTCTGCGCCTTTCGTGACTTATGTAGTAATCCGCTCTTTATCAAAACGATGGACTATCTGTTTAAAACTAAGTTCTAAACTCTTACCTTAAATCTCTATTGTGACCGTCCTAACACCTGATAGAAAATGCTATAAAGTAACTTCAGAGAGATGCCAACTTACCATATTCCACCAAACGTACTTCACAGATATATCTCTTGATGCGAGGTACAGTCCGCATTTAAACTGATAATGCTCATATTCGCTTCCCAATTTTATTTCCACTGTTTCAGCAACTTGTACGTGATTTTAAAACATGACAATGATTTAGATTCAGCGTGATGCCTTCCTTTTTGGTGTTTGGTGATAACAGTGCTGTAGGAAGTAATTATAATAAGCACACACAGAGATATACACAGAGCTGTAAACATTCCATAACGTACATCTCGTTGTGCTGAGGGAAGTCAATGAAGAAGTATACGAGTTGCAATTCAGTTGTCGTTTTAGCAATTTGATCGCACACGTGCTTCCTTGCTGTGTGACGGCTTCACGTTTCGGGCTTGAAGAAGTTTACCTGTTGTGCTAAAGGAATTAAACAACGAGTAATTATACAACGCGCTCTAAAATCAAATGGGATATTCTAAAATGCGCTTTTTGGTACGGTTCCGAGCCTGAAAAATCGCACCTAGTTCCAAAAGTCTAAAAAAAAACCCACAAAACTGATTTGAGCCACCATAAATTCTGAAGTAATCTAATGGTCGTTCACCCGAGAATACCCCGTGGGTTTTTCAACAATAATGTGTTAAGATATTCATTTATATGTGTATGAGTATTTATGAAGAAAAGTGGCACAGTGACACAATCAGAGACCTACAAAACAAAAAGAAAGTGGTGTTTAAATTTATTGTTAATTTGAACATCGTGTATTATTGTTGCTGCAATTGTAGCACAACTAAGCTCAATACAAATTTCGCTAGTCACGGTGGCATAACTGCGAGGAAGTTTTTAAGGGTTATTGCATTCATATTCGCCAGTTGCAAGGATAATTCGTAGTTTAAGTAGCGCTTTGGTAAGCTAACCACATCATATCCTCTTTGATTCACTGTCATGTGTTGGTTTCTTGAAGGAATTAGCATTATATCTTTAGCACAGACCGTGCCAGCTCCAGTCGCATTTTCGAATCGATCTTGGGGGCTATCGGGTTAAAGATTGTAAAATTAGAAAACAAAATTACCAATAAAAAAACGCCAATGAACAATAAATTTTACTATGGCGATTGTGTTTGAAATCGTCTGAGAAAAGGTGCCTTTGCGATAATACAAAGATGGGAAATATGTTATCAAATGATAAAGGCGGCTCGTGACACTATGACGCCAAATAGAGTTACAAGTTTGCGAGAGCTGGTACACTGCCACACGCACGACTGAAAAACATAACATGTGTTTAATGTTCGTCTGAGAAAGTTCCTCCGTGATTAAAATAAAGACATTTGCTGAAATTATTGATCAAAACAATGACCATCTTAAATCAATCTTCAGTCCGAGCTCGCTGAGGCCACGGCACACGTCTATACTGATAAGTCACAGGTAAAACATCAAACACGGAGATGTAAATATTTCATAACGTACATCTCGTGGTGCAGTTGTCGTTTTAGCAATTTGATCGCACACGTACTTCCTTGTTGTTTGACGGCTTCATATTTTGGGGTTGAAGAAGTTGACCTGTTGTGCTAATGGAATTAAACAACAAGTAATTATACGACACGTTCTAAAATCAAATGGGATATTCTAAAATGCACTTTTTAGTCTCAATTTAGGACTCACAGCAGCGGGAGCAGAGAGTCCTACTTGACCGTATATTGATCGCCTTCTTTTAACTAGTAAACTTCAGATGAAAATTAATGGATTTAGACGTCTCTAAACTCGCGTCCCTTTATTCAAACTCAACTAGTTCAAACTTCGAACCGTGCGAAATTCTTCTGAATAAATACATAAGTGAATTGAAATTAGTTAACAGACAACTGATTATGTATAATTTTGATAAAACTTTACTTGGTGTTTTCTCATATTCTTTCACAATGTTTCCAAGCCACGTCACGGTTTGCGCATTTTGAAAGGTTTAGCCTAAATTTTTCAAGTTCGTCGTTTGTAATCTGTGTCAATCTTCTCCATCCTTAACCATCCTTGTTCCTTTATGGTTTATTATTATCTCTTTAGTGTTTTTCTATCTTAGTAAACTTTCCTTCAATTTAAAGGTAATTTTGTACGTGGCCAAAAGCAATCAACACACCGCGGTGACTGAGCGCTATTAATTTAAATGCGATACGCGAATTATCGTGTACAGCTCGCGAAACCACAGGTTTCCCTGTCATCTGCCCAGATTAGAATGCTGAATGATTTTGTTTATAGGTAACTGCTATAAAACTTGGAGCCGATGTTTCCGATGGAGTAGCTGGGGGACTGGGCTATTCTGGAAGACCTGCAATGACAGGTATAAAGTCATGTTTTCATTTCATTTTTACAAATGTAACTTAAGGGAAAATAATAAGTCGGTTAAACAAGTCGGATCATCGGTTCTGACTCCCTTCTTTCCGCTTGACTTATTAGAGGCTGTAAAATTTGAGAAAATATGTTTGTTAAAATTTAGTTGTCATGGAACAACAAATTCCATCAAGCTAGTGATTATTCCCAATTATTATGTATGGCTGTCTCTCACAAGGACTGGGAACTACCAAATTCACGAATTTGATTGGCTGAAATCGATATGGACCGCGGTCTAAATTTTCCATTTTAGACCGGCATCTAGACCGGTTTCATTTTGCGTTGAAAAAGTAGTAAACTAAAATACAAAAATGTCCACCATTTTCTTTTATTTTCTTCTCAATCATTTATGGAAGTGCCAAAAAGCCTGATGACAAAAAAGAAAGTAAAGAGGACGAGCAAATTTCGGCAGGTTTAAGTTAAGCTCATCGCCGTTCGCAAACAAAATGTCAGCAAACCAGTTACATTAAACGAATTAAAGTTTTCTTCTTTGTCATATAATAAACATCTTAGCTTATTAACTGAGCTAAGTCGGTCTGTATGGGAGAATCTTGACCACGGTCGTGTGTACAGACCTCACTGCGTTCGGTCTGTACTCCGAACCTCGGTCAAGATTCTCCCATACAGACCTCCTGCTCGGTTAATAAGAGCTAAATACAGTTGAAGTAAAGTCTTTAAAGTCACAAAGTTTGAAGGCCTTGCTTCGATGATAAACAGTTACTCGCGCTTAAAACTCCACCGGAAGTCGAGTGAAGGTTTTTCTTTACCAAGAGAATGCGTTTTATTCATTTGGCATTCATTACCAGAACATTAGACTTGCCACAAGTCGACCTATAAGTTTATCTCCCTCGAGCGAGGCGAGAGGGCAATCTTCAACCAACAGGCCAGGGAAGACCTCTCAGAAAGGACTTTTAGAAAGTCTATTAGAACACTGGAAGAAAGTATGAACATATTATGTCAAAGCTACATATCTTATGTCGAATAGCAACAATTGTTCGGTTAACTTTAGTGCAAAAACTGCTCCACAAGTCCTATTTACTCTCATATTTAACATAATTTTTACAGCAAGTCTCTAAAATATTAATAAGCCTGTGTCTGTTGACAGCATATTTTCATACTGTTCTCAGGCCTGTTGATAGATAGTGTCTGATGACTGTAGTTTAATTTCACAGGTGCATTAAACTGGGTTACAGCGACGGTAGTTGTGATTTGTGTCTAAATACCTTTTGGATGAGCGACAACGCTTGGCAGTGCAGGTGTAATGAAATGCCACCCTGCTGATTGAGGCCAACTAAGGTGACCGGGATCTTGCAAACAGTAGACTCGTGTAGAAGCAAAACGATAGTGACAGACCTAGATTTTTTTTACATTGTAAATGCCCAAGGAATCCCGGCTGGCTTAAATAAACGACAACTTGTCAAAAAAGATCTCCTATTCGTTATTTTAGTGTTTAGTGGGATTTCAGGTAGCTTCAGGTCAACGAGGTGGTCGGTGAGATGCAAGCGTACAGTGCTATCAATAGCAGAATAGAGCAGAGGACGAAGGGAGAGAAGGTTACAACCCCATACACCTTATTCCTATGGTAATCCCTTTTTAGATCACTCCCGATTTCGAGAGACCCAAGAGGGTCTTGAAATAGCCAGCCCTGTGACGCAAATTGTACTCGCGTGGCTTTCATCCTCCCCGAAAACATGATGCCGCGCGCGTGCTAATATTATCCGTGGGAGAGCTGGGTACCATATGACAATATTGACTTACTTGTCCTACATCTTCTCTTCCTAAATGATGCAATGCACAGTGTACCAATCATAGCTAGAACCAAAGGAGAACAACGCAAACATCTTCAGTGCCAAGTGCGGGAATATATCAACCGGTGCCAATTGTGGGAAAGCATGTCATTGTTGTATAACGCGGGCAAATATTCAAACAGTGACAAACGCACGTGCCACGCATGGCAAAAATGTGCCACTCGTGCTAAGCGCGGGAAACCATACAGCGGGTAGCAGATTATGTGAACTGTGCCACGTGGGAGAATAAGTACCGTAGGCAGCCGATGTCAGACAAAACGCCGCACTCAGTGTCAACACAGGAAAAACAGTTTGGCGTCATTAGTTTGAAGGCTTGTTGGTTAGCTTACTTTCAAGAAAGCGTAATCTAGAACCCCAAGGAATTATTTGTTTTAAAATCGGTTGGGTGGACTACGACTGGACTCCGACTCCAGCAGCCCCTGGTAAGGGCACCAACATGCGAGTTCCCAAGTACAGCACACTACTCAGGAATTTTACAATACTTGCTTTCAATGACCTTAGCTGCTGTAAAAATAAGTAAGTCCGAGACAATCGGTATAATACACATACCTTAGAGCGGAAAAGAATTGCAATAGATACTAGAAATTAGTAGCAAATTTTGATTTTTCAACTTCACATTAAATGGAATGATTAAGAAAGAGCCCTCAATTCTTTACACAGAACTAAAACAGACTTTATTTCGGCCTTCCTACGATAAACCACTTGGTACAATGCTAGTTTAAATTAACACGCACTTCTACCGACATTTCTTACAATGGTTAATGCTTTTACTACGACAAAACTTAGCTGACTTGTACTAATTGTTAGCAGGCTGAGCAAGAGACATCTGAAGGAAAACTCTTAGCTCTCCTTTGCTCCTTGGTTAGATGATAACAGGCTTTGAACCAACCAGGGCTTTAACTAAACTCGGGAGAATGAGACCTAGCTTCTTTCAAAATCAGGTCTCTGAAAAAAATTGACTGAGCCTACAGTTTGTAGACAGCGGTTGCTAATGAACATGGCGTTTATTACCACTAATGCCCGGTTCAAACGTCGAACTTTAGATGTGTCGAACCTAATAGCCCCAATAAAGTACATGACGAGATCGACGTTTTGATCACGATTTCTGTCCAAATAGCAAAGCTAACGTTTCGCTGTTATCTGCTGTTATAGCAATATTTGGGGAAGCAAATTCAAACTCAAGGTTTAGTGTTTGTATTTAGACAGGTTTCTCCCGGTTAAATCGACTTGCTAAAGGGAAATCTAATAAGCTGGGCTACTATCACGAAGAAAAAGCAAAAAATGAATTTGCGCTAAAGAAACTCGCTTATTCAGTCCTGTTTCTCACAAATCGAAGGCATACTGGAATTTTGTTGTCTTTATTTTTAGCGACGAATTTGAACTTCATGCATGACTGGTCACGCCACTCAATTTTGAGCCAATCACGAGTCCCGTTGTATGAAAAATAAATTACAGTAATTTATGCATTAGATTCGACACATGAGGAGAACACCGTATGAATCATCAGCTGCCGCTCCAACGTCGCATAGTGCGACAGACCCTGCCGAATTTAATGTTATTTGCCGCACCAAACTTAACCTGCCGAACCAAACTGATTCAAACGCCGCTCTTTCGCCGTACTTAACTCATCAGTTAGGTTCGGCGCATGAATGGAGCGGCGTTTGGAACGGGCCTGAATCAATTAAGTTCGACAGATGTTATTTGGGTCGACCCGGGAATTAAGTTCGACATGGCCAGTCGGTCAGTTCGACTACGGAGCGACTCCGATTCAAACGTCGAACTTTTCATGTACCGAACCTAATGCATACATTACAAATACA
>Ga0126338_10003910_pt1 | contig 10528 bp, 5 predicted proteins | sample OrbCmetagenome_2_FD_92529 | JGI IMG/M metagenome (GOLD analysis project Ga0126338, IMG submission 92529) | Coral microbial communities from Petempiche,Puerto Morelos, Mexico - Orbicella C C metagenome | ecosystem: Host-associated > Invertebrates > Cnidaria > Coral | place: Petempiche,Puerto...
AATTGGAAAGAAGAAGCCTGAAAAAATCAGGGCTTCAACGGGATTCGAACCCGTGACCTCCGCGATACCGGTGCGACGCTCTACCAACTGAGCTATGAAGCCACACATTGGGAGCGAGGTCAATTTATTGAGTTCATATCTTCCCGTGAGGAGTGAAATGATGTGAAGTTTGTATGAAATAATTCATATATGAACTGCGGTTGTATGTGATAGTGAGGAATGATCATCGCAGTAAATTTTCCAATTTTCCGTGACCTCGCTCCCAATGTGTGGCTTCATAGCTCAGTTGGTAGAGCATCGCACCGGTATCGCGGAGGTCACGGGTTCGAATCCTTGGAAAATTTACTGCGATGATCATTCCTCACTATAATAGACGGATCGAAACCCACCAATGACTGATGACAAACTTTACACGAGTCTTTCAGCCAATACCATCATGGCTATACTGACCAATCACGTCCAACGGACCAGACTTATAACATCATCGACTGACAAACACTATTCACTTGACTCTGAAGATGACTTCCGCTCAGGTTGTCGAAACGTCTTTAAATAAAAAAATATAAAAAAAAGTAGTCACCAACAACAGTTCTTTTCAGAACTACACTCGCCCGGAAAATCACACTATACGAACTATTGATACTCCTGGGTTCAAACCATTTACTACGAGACCATTTTACAGTTGTCTGATCAGTGACCTGGCCTTTGAATGGCAGCGAGGTTTGAGGTGACCTTGTTTTGATGCAGACCTCACTGCTTTGTTGTGTAAATGAAGTTGTTCTAATGCTAACTAGCTGGCATTTAAATGAGAAAAGCAGAGAGGTCTGCATCAAAGCAAGGTCACCTCCAGCCTTGCTTGCATTTATGGCCTGGTAACTAAGCACACAACTGTAAAATGGCCTATTCGTTTTGGTTCCAGTTTGTGAGCAAAAATTATAATTCATTGGTACAGCATAGTATATTAACAAAAGAAGATGGGATGGTCACAAAAAAATCTCGTAGCCTGCATACATAAACGCATGAATTCTTTCTTTTTTCGCGCCTTATGATTCGCTGCCAAACAAGTTCACACGTCGATTCTGTACCCCGTCTGCCAGCGATTGGCTCGAGTCTCTAATCCATATTCATAGAAATCGTAGAGTGTTGCGCATTTCAAACTGTTTGTTGATGAGTGAAGACGTGTCGTCCGGCTCAGGGCCAATTTTACTCCTGAAGGAAGAAGATGCTTGATACTGGAAGGCCCTAACACTTAGAAAGAAGACCTTATTCTGTATCAATCAAAGGTAAGTACTGCTGTTAGAAAGCAATCCCTTAATTTTTTTCAGAAGGCCACACGAGTAGCAAACTGTTGCCCAAGCGAGTCAAACACGTGGACTCGCTCTTCGTTTGGAAGCTCTTTGAGCGTCGCCACATCTTGAAACAGGACAGCAAAGCGGCATCTCAAATTCCCTGTTTCATTTGCAATATTTCAAGGACGGCCAATTTGAATAGAATTGCGGCAAAAGCTAATGCTTTGTAATACTTTACTGAAATTTCGGACGTTTGGTGGTCTAATGCGCCTGAAAGAAACATTGAAATCAAGACTCGATTGGGTTTGAACTGAATACACTAAACTAATTCAGGAGTCTGGCGACGAAAACTGTTTTCCCTGTTAAAAGGCAAAAACATGCGCTAAAATTTTAAGATTGTAGTCATATGGATTTCTAAAGGTCTACTCGTAGTGTAATTTTCTTTTAGGTAACAGTTATAATTACTTTGCCTGGCCAAATTTTTCGTTCTTTTGTTTAGTTTCTTTGCTCTTGGAATGTACGTCATTGTATCATGACTGACTGTCACATTTTGGCTTTGTTATTTGCCAGTTTCCTAGCTTGTTTAGAACTTGTAGTGTCGGCCGAAGCTTTCATACATTTACTACTTTAGAACATTTCTACATTTGCTGATCTTGGAATTTTTCAATTCTCTTTGCAGGAATTCAAGAAAGCTAATTCTGGCTCGGAGGAAGTTGGAGAAGTGGCTGACAAACTTAAATCACCAAACAAGGAGGAGTTCTTTAAAGATAAGAACTTTGAAATTGTCAGATAACTAGTTAAAATGGTTGCTGAACAATGTCCAAATTTGCTAAGGAATACATGCACACCAATATTGTCTGGATCGGATAAAAAAAGACTTTATCAAGAGACTGGAAAATGGTAGAAAGAACTTTAATTTACAATGGATCATCTAGTCGCACACTAACTGTCTGGATTGGAGAAAAAAATGCCTTAATTAGAGACTAGGAAATAGTACAAAGTACTTAAATCTCAAACGCGGTTAAATATCAGCCACCATTTGCCGATTCTTTTGCAGACATTATTGCGAACTTGAGAGCTTTGCTCAGTTTTTGTAAACTGTCGATATATTTTTACTTGGTTCATCTCGTCCGGAGCAAACTCTTAATTGTCTTGATTCAATTTTAATAATAACTGAACCTCGAATACTGATTGTAGTACATTCGAGTATTTTAGTTAGAAAAACTAGTTTACGATTGTTCGGCGTTGTTTAATTTTCTCAAGATCTTTTCGTCATGTCTGCAAAACAGTCGGTGCTTAATACGTTACTATAACTGTAATTGACAAGAGCACATGGGCTTTTTGAAAGAAAAGGAATAGATTTCCCCAAATCGACAGCACGTCTCAATTTTTCAGTTCTTTTTTTCTGGTGGAACCCTGACTGACTGAACACCAACGCACGACACGAAACAATCGATGATGTCAATTATTAGTTTGCTCAATGCGTTGATTTATATTAGTACAAACTACTTGTAAAGACTGACTCTGAAAGGCTGGTTCACTAACTTGGAACAATCACCGTCGCGTTACAAACGAATTTTTCCTACCACAAAATCAACCAACGGACTTGACCTGAAACAGAACCTACTTATATTTCTGATATTTTTCTAATTATATATCATATATACGAATCAAAACTGACAACAACTGACTATTTTATCACTGTTTCCAAACCTCAAGCGAGTCTGAACCTGACAGGCAACAAATGCAACGGTGTAATTAAACGTACATAATACAACGGTAAAATTAAACGTACACAACATTTCGAAAAACGACTTTACACTACGCTGACATGATACGAACTACGTTACTCTAAGGTTCAAACCATTCATTAATAAAAGCAAACTTCCTTTTACATGTTAAACGTAAAGGACAGCTGTAGTTTCCATTTTGGCTTGTTTTCGTTCAATAAGCGTTCGGGTGGAGAATGTTTCTAGATGCCCATGTTCCCTTGTCATATATTGAGTGTTTGTTATAAAACGTTAACCCTAATGCCTGGCTCGTGGAATATTGAGATTAAGAGGTCTAGATAAAATCAGTATTTCCAGTTATACGGACCACAAGACCACACAATAAATGATCAAATTACGGCATTGTTTTGATAACTTTTCAGATTTTCGGATAAATAAACAACCTAGAATCATTAAGCCAGTTGGTTTATAATTGACTTGTTTGATGTCTAAGTTATGTTAAGATTTTCCGCTTTTTGATTGTGCAGGTCAAAAAATATTGAACAAAATACTTCGCAAACAATTGATTTCTCTCGCTGTTGACTTTTCAAGTTGTGAAAAATAAAAACCTGCAATGATTACGGTAATTCGGCTCCCCAATTGTCTTGTTTATCTTCAAAATTTTATTTTAAGATTGCTTTCTTTTGCTATACATAGCCAAAGTAAAGAACTTAGCTTTATTTTTGATTTGATTTAAAAAAAAAGTAACGTTTTCGTTTGCAAATTAACAGTCTTTGGAAAAAACCCTGCCATGATTGACTTGGCTCTTCTTGTTTATCTTCATGATTTTAAGTTAAGACTGCTTTCTCGTGCTATACATAGCAAAATTAAAAGCTGATAATTATTTTCAGGTCTGATTTTAAAAAAGCGTTCCTTTTTCTTTCATTTGTAAATCGAGTCTTTTGAAAACAAAAATGCAATGAATAACTTGGCTTCACAACTGTCTTGTGTAGTTTCATAATTCTGAATAACAATGAAATTTGAGAACTGTTTTCTGAGCGAAGAAACAAAATAACATCGCAAATTTTAACCGCCTTCATTTCATGGTGGTCCGTGTAACCTTTATTTATTTTGATCAAATGTTCGAGTTAAATATGGGTGGGGTTAAACTCGAAAAATATAATCAGGTCTCTTTAATCAGGCACTTGGGTTTTATGAGTTAGTGTTTCAAAAAGATTTATATGTAAGTGGATGAAAATCTTTCGCTGCCAGCGCTCGTTGTAACACAGGACATTGCAATATGAATTGCAAAAAAATATACACGACATTAAATTATGCTGAGCTGATTTCTATATTGAAATTGTCTTTATTTAGTCCAAACCTTCATAACTGTTGTTGTAGATTGGTTAGGATGGTACATTTCTTGACGTTCTTGGCAAATCAGCAGCAGTTGAAATTGTCTGTATTACTCCAAAACTTACAACTGTTATTACCTATAGTTTAGCATTTTGTTTTGTCCTGTGTTACAAACAAGAATCGGTGGAAAAAGTTTTTAATCCGAAACATTATCTCGGGCAAAGAGTTTGAAAAACTGAAATTGTCTCTGCGAGATTTCTTCAGTTAGCAAAGAGGTTAAAGCACATTTTTCGGGGTTTTTTTACGGGTTGGAAACAAATTGGTGTTTTACTTTCAATTTTTTGCACGAGGCGATGTTCAAATAACTTTTGGCGGGAAATTGTAAGAGAAGCCATTTTGAATTTTTTGTCGAGAAAGTTGTCAGGGGAAACGCTGTGCAAATTTTTCCAAATTTTCCCGCCAAAAGTATATGTAGGGCAAATTTTTTCTTGACACCTTTTAATTATTTAATTGATTTCTATTAACTAATCAACTTATAATTAGAGAATACTTGAGGCAAATTAAATGATTTTCACACTTAATACTTCATTGTGATTATTGAAATATTTTATTAAAGATAATAAAGATTACAATTGCAATGAAAACTGTTTATTTCATTGACTGGTAATTACACTAACAAACAACATCAAGTAGAGCAAACACAAAGCAAGAAGATATTCTATTGGTGATTATTTCTTTAAGCTTAAAGTTACTAACTAAAAAAAACAACCGGCGCATGCGTATTTTGAGCGTCCGTATTTTTTTATTCTTTTGGCGGGAAAAATAAAATTTTTTAAACAAAAGTTACTTACAGCAACTATAGCAAAAAAATTTTTAAAAAAACGGCGCATGCGTATTTTGAGCGCCCGTACTTTTGGTGGGAAAATTAAACACGGTCAAACCGATGTTAACAAGGAGACAACTTTTACGAAAAAAAATTGACATATTAAACAAAATATAAAATTTGCTTTTTAATCTTACAATAAATTGCTGGCAAAGTTTTGATTTCACAGCTTTTAACATTGCACTTGCATTAGCGATTTGAAAATAAATATCTCTAAAAATTTTGAGTTCCCAGGCAATTCAAAACGGCAAAAAAAAGAATTGTCCGTCCTTGAACGACAAAAAATGATCTGTACGGCAGTAAAAACAAGAGACGAAAAAGATGAAAGCAAGAAAGTGAATTGGTACAAAGTAAAAACTATCAGTTTGCAAGAAACTTGGCAAGCTTTTGTTACAGAATTAAAGCTTCTACTCTGTAATAGTCCATCTTGTTGCTTCAACGCTTTGCGCCTCTTTCTTACTGCCCTACGGATCAGTCTTACCGTCCACATTTCAATACCGATAATAAATTGCTTGTAAATTTTGCACTTCCCAGACAATTCAACATGGTAATTACGACGGCGCTTGACTTGTGAAACTGATTGACTCTAGAACGGAAAAGGAATTCTTAGCTTTGATTCTTCTCGGATAATCTTGAAACAAATTAAGTTTTCTATTCTACCTCTAACTAAATCTTGGATCAGTCAATCCTGACTTGCAGCACGTACACTGTACTTAGCCATCCAGCAACCTGCATGAAAATAAAGCAAAACGAAAATCAATAAATTCAATTTCCAACAAAAAAATAGTTACACACAAACAATATCAACTTTTTCTAAGGGAAAATTAAGTTGTCACCGGCAGGACAGCGTAGCGTTGCGTCGCGTCGCGTTACCAAGTTAATGTAGACTAGCGTGACAACCAAAGTAATGGTCGAAGTAACGTAACGTGCCAGTAAAATAAAAAGTAAACAAAGCATGAAATTAACGGCTGACGAGGTAACTTAAAACATACGAAAAAAAACAAAATGAAAGAAAAAACAACTATAGTCGAGATTGTGATTATCCAGGTTCAAATATAAAAGAAAAGACTAAGTTCCTTAGAAAAACAATCAATTCGCTGATTATACATCCAAATTTTACATATCAAAACTGGTTTCAATGCGAAGAAAAACTGGAAATTTAAATCTTAACAAGTAGTTTTTCAGCGTGTTTATGACTATTTTGCTCCAGCCTAAAGCAACGTAGTAAACGTTTTTCCTATTAAACCTTTTTTTTTAAATTAGTCAAATCTTTGACTGTCTCTGTCCTATTGAAAAGCTTCCACCAAAACTTTCCTTAAAAATACAGCCAAGTTGATGCAAAAGACTAGTGGCTTCAGTTTTATAATTTTCATCCCAAGTCAAGAACTTTGTATTTTTCATTTAATATTTCCTTTAGGGAGATGCATGAAAAAACATATGTTGATTGGATAGAAGCTAGCCTAGAACATCACAAAGGTAAAAGCCTTATAACAAATATGAACTTCAACAGAAATATGACCTCCTTGGAAGAATATTACATTTTGTCTATTCAAGCAAAAGAGGTTAAGAGTTGTTAATTTGGTGAAGGACTTCCAGACTATCCATATAAAATGTAATATAAAAGGTGCAGGAAGTTGAATCTTGTTCTATGGGTGTGGTTTGAATTTATTTTCACACCAGGTTTCTAGTAGGAGGCAGCTCTTTCCCATTAAAATAATTTCCTGTCAATACCTAGCCTTAAAATGTATAGTTTTATAACTTACATGTAAAGGGTGATTAATCATTTGTCAACAAATTTCTTGATAACTGGTTCTTTTAAAAAATTCAAACAGTACTCTTGTGACCAGATTGACTCTAACAACAACTTTTGGGCTCAATAGCTTTACATTGGTCTACAACAATTGGTTTTCCTTGTGTACGATGTCATTGTGATATCAAAACTATGCTTTTAATCTATTGAGGACATGGACAGTATTTATATTGCACGGAATGTTTAGTTTTACTTTGTTACTTCCTTTTTCCATGAATTTTCTAAACACAGAAGTGATTACCAATTGATTATCTGTTCTTTATAAAGGATTTACTAACAGTCTGCTGCTAGAAAATAATTAATTTTCTGCAATTTAAGTTGACAACATTTCAAACCATGGGATACTATTTAGTTCTGCATGTATAAACTGAAGCTTATGTACATTGTTGCTTTAGGATATTAGGAATCTAGTCAAGGAGCAATATACATGTACACGTAATATATACATATTCGCATGGAGAATACAAAGGCAGTCTCTGTCATGTTACTGATTAAGATCAAAACTGGTCCAAATGTATTCTAAGCGACGGTTTGAAAGGTGTCTTACCAATAAAACCCTTCAACAACATGAGTGTTCACATTTTAAGGCAAACGAAAAATCAAAATTAAGGCAGAAACAAAATGATATCGCAGATTTTGTAGCGATACCTCATACGTGACAGGAAAGATATCACTGGAAGTCACCTTGATCCTTCTAATTCATCTGCAGCTCTTTTTTGTAAAGAAAACTTTTTTCTTGAACTCGCATAATTGAAATTACAATAATAAAATTACAGTTGATTCATTTTATTACAGTTCAACAAAATAAAATTGCAAGCACAATGCAACAAGTACCAATGGAATGAAAAGCATTCTGCAGTTCTACATGTCTATAGTGTACATATACCGTGACCTCAAATAAAATCACCTTTGATTGCTAAAAAATGACCAGAATGCACGTCAGTGCACACAGACTTTCAAGATTGTCCAGGGTTACCCCCTCCTGCCTGAGGAGGGGGTAACCCACTCTGGCACTCTCCCCCACATGGGTGCCTTTAACACCACCCAATAGATTTCCTCCTCCTCGTTCCTCCAACGATTTCCTCCTGTTACTCTATTTCAAATTATTTGAAAACCCTGCCATTGTGCTCCAGACAGAGTCAAAGCCAAGGAGAAGTTGACCATTTTAAAGTGTATATGACAGATATTTTTTTCATTCAAACCGAGGACGTACCTCAGCATATTTTCCGAACCAAACAAATAGAAACAAAAAATAAAATAAAATAAAATAAATAAGCAAAATATACCATAAATTATAAACAATCGAGTATAATTCCAATTTTGGTTCAAAATTGTAAACATTTATGAAAGCTGGCCAGCTGACCAGCATCCCCATTAAACTGATTCAGAGGTTCCCCTCTGTTGCCTAAAACGTAGAATATGTAAGCAATCAACATACCTCATCAATACATGGCATCTGAAGTTGTCCAGCCTTCTCTCCCAAAAAGAGTTTGTTGATTCTTCATGTAGAATTTCATGCTTGATATTTCTCTGAAGAAGGAAAGATATACGAAATGTAAATATATGTTGGGAAAGATTTTCTCCTTCATAGTCATTACTTTCTCAAGACATCCATATACAGTAATATACACAAACGGAAGCACAGTTTCTTTTGTATAACTTGCATTAAAATTTTGGCAATCCTGGAGTGTAAAAAGATCAGGTTCTTTGAAGTTCAAGGGCAGACTAGACCTTGTTAGCTTTGTGTGTTATACGTTGCCCAATTCAGTTCAAGTGTTCACTAGTTGCTTTGGGAAAGACTATTTCAGAGGGGGTCAATACAAAATGCAGACTGCAGACCAGGTACAAAAATTTATGCAGACTAGGTGTAAAATGCAGACTGAGAAAGGAGGCTGTTTTCAAATACCTGATAACATTTCATATTTTTACAGCTTACTAAGTGTCACGCAATCGCTTTTCAGTGGTCATTTTTGAAGAAAGTTTGAATTACCAGTGGTTACCAAACAAAACAGGCAAGAAAAGTAAACAAATGACAAGACAAGAAAAACATGCTTTGCTTTTTCCTGTAATAATTTGCCGGTTGTTCTTCATTTGTATTAAGACACAATGCACTTGTACATGCAGGAAATTTTGACATTCTTTAATTTGTAAATTTGCTACAAGATTCTTTTTCACTTGTTCTTAAATATCATATTACCAGTTGCTATTTCATACTGTACTGAACTCTCACACACAAAGTGTGGAGTCTTTGAAGGCTTGAAATTTTATTGGAAACAAATGAGGCCTTGCTGCCTTCTTAAAAACAAAACATTTGAAGAAACCTGCAGAAATCACTTGGTAAGTTATACAATGATGTGTTACAGCATGTAATGATTGTAAAATCGCAATAAGCTGGGCACCACAAGGAAAAAGGAGAAGGGGAAGGCCTAAGACAACATGGAGATGGACAGTAGAAAGGGAAAGAGGCAGGGTGGAGCTCATGGGAGGAAATAAGAAAAATAGCAGCAAACCGAGAAAAGTGGCCTGGAGGACCTTTGTAAAGGCCGTATGTGCCACAAGGCACAAGGAGGACATATAACAGGTAACTGGCTGCAGCATGATATCATGTATTAGATGAAAAAAAAAACAGTTTTTAACCACAGTCTGCATTTTATTCTGCACTCTGCATTTTTGTACTATTCCATCTGTGCCAACTCTCCTGGATTATTCAGCAGTCTCCTGGATACAGACCCAATCTCACAGTCTCCCATACAGGTCACCAAATCTCCCGGACAAATCATGTAAAGGAAAGTGCATAAAATACATTTTTCTGACATATTTTGGGTTTTTTGGGAAAATTCTTTTTAATATTTGACGCATTCATATGGTTGAATTAGCAGCAATCTGCTCCGACGAATTTATTTCAAAGCAATTGATTTTAAAACTGGCAATCTCCAGGATTTAAATTTTTTTGGTTGGCATCTCTGCTGGTCTGCATTTTGTACCCGGCGTCCAGTCTGCAGTCTGAAGTCTTAAGTCTACATTTTGTATTGACCGATTTCTGAGGATAAAATTAAAATTACCTAGACAAGGGTTACAGGCTCTTCTGACGGGATGTGAGTTGATAAATAGTACAGTATGCATGTTCAGAAGTCTAACTTGATCCATCTGGGTTTTAAATTTGCCGCCATTTCACAAACTCGCTAGCTTTTCGAACAAACTAACTTAGAAGCTTTGTCCAGTAAATTACAACAGGAAGCGATACTAGAAATATAACGTGAAGCTCCTTTGTAAGACATGCCCGAACTAACACTAAATTTGCTCTAGTCAAATCGATAAGACAACCTACCTATGTATAAACAATATGCATGCAATATGGCCGCTTCGGCGACGGCTTCTCGATATTCCTACAATCCGTTCTTTTTTTTTTTTTTTTTTTTTTTTTTTTTTTTTTTTTTTTTTTTTTTTTTTTTTTTTTTTCTTTTTTTTTTTTTTTTTTTTA
>Ga0126338_10003911_pt1 | contig 10527 bp, 7 predicted proteins | sample OrbCmetagenome_2_FD_92529 | JGI IMG/M metagenome (GOLD analysis project Ga0126338, IMG submission 92529) | Coral microbial communities from Petempiche,Puerto Morelos, Mexico - Orbicella C C metagenome | ecosystem: Host-associated > Invertebrates > Cnidaria > Coral | place: Petempiche,Puerto...
ACGCCATCTGCAGGTACATGTTTACAGTTGGATTTCAGTATAATTTTCGACAGATAACAGTTAGGTTTTCAGCTGGAAGACGTAAACAGTTAGTGGTTAGCGATATGCTGCTATTCTGGTGTTTCTGGTTTAAGTACAGGTTCATTAAACTTGATTTGGTCACAGTAGGAAAATTTTGCTTTCATTTTGTCGTGTACGTGATAGCGTAGTTGATTGCGTCAATGTCAGCCCCAGCGCGCGCGTGGAACTAAACCATGGCTTGCGTGATGCGCAGAACGTGTGCACACCAACAAAAGTAGGCACCGTCCTTAAGGCAAGTAAGGTTTGCTCATGCTAGGAACCACTTAATGATGATAACAAGAGTAAGTGTGCGTTTTATTGAAGTTTGAGGCAAATACCATGCAGGACACTGACTTCTAAAGTAGAAGATTTCCGCAACAGCCGGGGACTCGAATGATGCCTTCTGAAACCTCTTTACCATCTGGCACAGTGACGGATAGCCCCTGCGAGCAAGCTGTCTTGGAGTTACTTTAAGGAAGCTTGCTCATAGAGTATGTAATGGTGAAGAAAGCTTTCGAAAGGCCTTTAGATCATTAATGAACAGTTAACCTCAAGAAGAAACATAAAGAGATCTTTTCTCTCTGAAACCTTCCCGCGAATTCTCTATCTGTCGTCTTTTGAGTCCAGGTTTTTCTCTCTCTCGTCATGGAGAGACAAGGCTAAGGGAAGGGAAAGGGGTCTCTTTCCTCGAATCTTATTAACTGATGCTCTTCCACCTAATCACCTGGTTCAACCGGTCGTTTGTGTTTTTTTTTTTTTTTTTTTCCATATCAGGGACGTTACATATAGCGATTCCTCTAAAGAAGAAACAGACGATTTCCAGTCGAGTCCGCCTGAAAAGAAGAGAAAGTCCCAGAAACGTGTGACTTTTGAAAACTTAGATGGCGAATCAACAGACAAGATGACCGTCAAAAGAAGACGACAAAAACCAGGCTTACTAAGCTTTCAGGATATCGAAGAGACGGATGTTGACAAGGAAGGCTGGCGAACAATTCACATGGATTCCTGCGCCATTGACCTTTGCGAACTCTTAGCTTCTATTCCACGGGACATTCCGAAGAGGCCACCCACTAAAGAAGAACAAGAAATCACTGAGATCGCAAACAGACTTTCAGGTTACGATAATATGTCGTTTGAGGATAAGGTAGAGTATGCTGCAGCTCAGAGAATGCAAAGCGAAGCAGACTCTGAGATATCTGGTGCCATTCAGAACACCATTTGTAATGAATCGCATTTTAGAGATGTACCTGACGAGGTGGGTGTTGACTATGGAGATGATGGCCAGGTCACGTGCCAAATGTGCGGCCTGTTTAAGAAGCGAAACTAAACGAGTACAGTCAAACTATCCTTCGGTTCGAAGAGTTACCTGCCTTGTAACATTCTCGTTGTCAAGTGATGGCCCGTCGGAAGAAAGAGTACGACGGCTATTTATCAGACTGAATAAATAATCTTCCGTCAGTGTATAGACGTATATGGTGTTAATATCAATTTTCTCAATTGCAGTTCGAGCGCACTACAAGTTTTATAAAACAGGTTTCACTAACAGCCATATTATAATTTATGAGTGACTTGGTTTAGACCTTGTATACATCGAGAAGTTGAGGTCATTAACAAGCTTGATGTCGACATAAATCGAGTGATTGTTATCGTCAGTTGACGTTTTTAGCAGTTTCACTGGAGACTAGTATTCCCATGTTACAGAGTAAATTACTCACACTTAGTACGTTCTCTTTTTGAGGACAGTAATCAAGCGATATATCTGAGAATGAGAACAGTTTATAAAGCAAAGTATAAACTATTATATTTAAAAGAGAAAAGCATCTTAAAAAGACTTAGCTTAATGGAACGTCTCTTTTTTATCGGAATAGGACATTTTGTAATTTGTAGCCATTCTAGATGATTTATACTCTTTTCAAATTTAAGCTAAAAGAATTCATCGATGTATGCGGTGTATCAGGAAAATTCTGCTTCTTCCTGGATTTCCCAAACAGCACTGAAGATGCCAAAATGAAACAAACTTTATTGATTGGCACTGGACGAGATAGTACTTAGTATTACTGTGATAATTAATAGTTTAGCTTTTATGACACCTACATGGGTAAATTAAAGTCGTTTCAAGATTTAGTGAATGTTATTTATATAGGACACTGTTGATGTAGGGATTATACTGGATTTTATTTTATCATAAAACTCGTTTCGACTGGACGTATTCTGAAACAAACTATCTGGAACCTGTACCTGTAAGGTTATATTAGCTTAAAAGAAGTCAGAAAACATTGTTTTTGTCTCATTAAGAAATTAATTTAATGATTTAATTCGCTACTAATGGTGAAAGGACCAAGTAGAGTCCAATTCGTTCTGTAATCGTAACAATGGTTCACAATATCAAACAACTCCGAAGCGGTAGTCTGATTTGTTAATCACGAGTCATTACTATAACAAAATTTGCGGAAAGAAATATATAACCATAGCTTAAGCAGTTGATGACTAGAGTTGTCTTCGAGATTCACCAGAAAAAAACTCTTTCAAGTGCAACTGTTCCATAGTGGCGCGTGCAAATGACGCGCACTGGCCAATTAGCGCCCGATTCGGGCCTGCTTATAACCAGTCAGATCTGAGAATTTTGTTATAGTACGTTTGAGTAAAATAATTATAATAATTGGGTAGAAAAGGGCGTGGTTCGTCCTTTCACTTACTTGATAGTGTTTTAAAAGTTATCCAAAATATCACTGTTCAGTTCCTTTAAATTGTGGAAAATTAGAACTGTGATGCAGTGTTATAATTAAAGTAAGTAAAAGTTCTCGCATCATGTTTGGATCTTCTTGGTTTGTAACATCGATCAAGACGCAAGGTATCCAACCAGCTCCGGTTGTTCAAAGGGTGGATAACGTCATTCATCGGAGGAATCGACATCTATTGGCTATTTAACAATTATTCATTTGTTACTGAGCTCTTAACTATTAATAAACCAAACTACGTACACGACCCACTTAATTGATAGTGATGTATCGGTAGATACTTATTGCTTTTACAACGATTGCTTGTTGAACAAAAAGTTATTCGAATTGTTATCCTATGCGGAAGGATAGACATCAGGTGGCTAAAAACAGACTAACGACCAACCAACAAACGAACGAACTAGCAAACTAATTAGTTTTCACGCAAAATAATGCATCAATAATAACGCCTTAATTTTATTTTATTTTATTTTTTGGGGAGTTAGATGATATCCCAGGATGGTTTGAAAGGCAAGTCTGGAAACCCTGGTGGTGAGCACACGAGCAATAGCAGATTATTCAGCTACCGTTTGGTGGGTGACAGTTTGACTACAATTGGCCAATTTACTATTCCACCGTTGGATTTCTCTCTGGCGGGGAAGCGGGAAAGATTGACGTGAGTCGGTCAAAAAAAAAGGACGTTTGGACGCGTCGATGTCAGAACAGTTCAGCTTTTACCTAAACATTAATATTTTCCCTACTTTCCGACAACATCAACATTGACAAAGGTGGTATGCCAAAGAAGCAATACCTGATGACGGGAAATCATTTATCTCTGGCTCATTTAATATAGGCCTCATTCCGTCCCGCCCGTTTGCCATGACTCTGCGATCACCAACCTCGTGTATATATTTCTTTATAACCAGACCCTCCCATTTAGTAACCCATAACCTACCCTTCGCGAGCATAGAAGCTCTTACTTCTCCGCTGTGTGAGCCAATAGACGGACTCGGCTAACGTGTTGACATCCTTGTTGCCACCCAATTCAGACCACGTGACGATTTAATTGTGTGATTTGCCACACGCAAATGATTGCATGAAAGCATGTTCAAACAGAACAATTGTTGCCTCCCAAATGAATATCATCACATGGTCTGCATTCAGTGGGTGGCAACAAGGATGTAAACGCGTTAACTGAATCCCTTCATCCCTCGCTTTGAGCAAAAGTCTTTTTGTCTAAAACCCTGGTCATAAGTGTTGGAAAAGTTCATTTTCTAGTGTGAGCCATTTTTCCCTCCGCGTGTTGGCAAAACACTTTTTATCAAACAAAATTTTGTATTTGACCATTTACCAACACTGGAAGGGGAGACAGAGGTGCTGAAAACTATTCTGTGGTTATTACAGACATGAAGTCAAGTGTTTGAGCATTTTCCAACACTGATTGTCCATGGTTGTAGTGCAAGAGCAATGGAATTCGGACTGAGCTAGTTCTGAGAGCTACGAACGTGGTGTCAGTCACCTGTATGAAAATTAATTTTCCTATTTCAGAACTTCTTAGGAAACTCTCTCACAATACTGAAAACCAATATTGGAGACTAGACTCGCAGGTTTTTTGTGCTGATTTGAGCTGTTTAACTCGCAAAGGTTCTGCCCATTTGATGCCAGGTTGTTGTGTTGATAGTTGTATGATTCACAACCCTTGCCATAAATCAAACAGTCAATTGCACAAGCCAGTTCATTTTGCACCCATCGGATAGTCAACCGATGACCCACTAGTTGGTGATTGTATCTTCTAACTCGGCAATGGAATTCAGCGTTTCTAAACATGCCAACTGAAAAGAAAGGGAAAAGAATATCGACCAATTTACAGTAAAAAAACTATAGTATTAAGGGTCAGGCCCTGGTTGTTCAAAGGCTGGACTGGACAATGCTATCCAAAGGATACATAGCTATCCAGTGGATAAATGTTAACAGAACAAACCACACTATCCACTAGATGGCGAATTATCTGGCGGATAACATCTGATAGCGTAATCCACCTTTCGAACAACTCCGGCCGGGAAGGTAACTGAGATTTTCCACCGAATTCAAGGGTGTTTGAGGGGGTGCTTATCATTATTATTATTATTATTATTATTATTATCATTATTATTATTATCATTGTTATTGTTATTGTTATTGTTATTATTGTTTTCTTTAGTTTCCTTTATAATATATTAGTGATACTTGTATTTCTTATTTTAGATTTTAATACTTTTTATTTTATAGAGGACCTCCCTGAAAACCACGTATTTACGTGACGGGCGCTTCCTCTTTAAAGATTATTTTTATTATTATTATTTATTATTATTATATATTAGTCAAAAACCCATGTTTTATCAGCTGCGCCCTCGTCAACTATCACGCATGGAAATCGAGTGCGAATAATCTAATTGTTTTAGTAGAAATCTAGTAGTCGCTCAAAACTTTAATCTAAATCCTCTTCAAAGACACTTTAAAAACACAAAGAACTGGTCCTCAGTGCACGCTGCTACGCTACTTACTATGCTATCGCTATATTAAAACTCGTTAGTATAAATTTACTAGCGTATTATCACGTATGCCGTTCTCTGATTGGCTACGCTGACTCACTATCTATTCTGTGATAGATAATGAGTAGCGTAGCAGTATGCCCTTGTTAACAAAATTACGACGGCTTTTTGGCGTTTTCGAAGTGTCTATAAAGAGGATTTAGCTAAAGTTTTAAACGACTAGTAGATTTATACTAAAACAGTTAGATTATTCGCTCTCGATTTCTAATGATGGCGCGAGCAAAGTGCATTTTGTCGACTTTTCTTGGAAAAATCTCCAAAACTAAATACAATTTGCTCTCCCTCTCTCTCACACACATATTTTCGGCGCCTGTTTTGAGCAAAACGCAGGAACACTGCGAGATGGTGTCCCTTCAACACCTACCTCTATATTTCTTGCAGATGAAACCGCATCTCGTGTTGCATTTAGTCAAATACCACAGTCCATCCACACCTCGGTATACGCACGTGTTTGTCTTGTTTTCTTGCTCAGAAGTAATGTTAAGCTTGGAGAAACTCCTCAAGTTTCCATCTACCCAAGACGGTATGGAGTCAGTATCATGCGTTTGCAAGCCAATATGCAAGCAGCTTGATACTTGTTTCTTATGCAGCACCTGTTCTAGGAAGTCGTATTCCTCTTGGCTCCCAATACTAGCGAGATTTGCGAGATTTTCATCACAAGTCTTTTTGGATTCATGCCAAGTTCGTTCTAAGTGACGCTCGATGAGATAGCAGAATTGTAAACTGGCTATCCAACTGCTGTAGCATCCCCTGTTTGAGAAAAATAATCCTATAAAGCAAAAAAAACAAAAACTAGTTTAGACAACTCTCAAGCATACTAATTTTTTCTAAATTAAAAAAATGATGACGTGTGTTATAAATTTAATTTTTTTCGTATTAACAGGTGAATAACAATCTCTTGTCATATGCGTAATTAAAGATATTTTAAACTTTGCCCATTTCCATTCCTCCCATTTATTGTTGTTTCAGAAGGTTGGTAATGGGACAAAAGATAACATTTGAACAAAAGCAACATTGAAAAATGGCGGGAGGAGGGAAGAGAGATGGGGAACAAAGATTACATGTATGCTCTTGTTAACATCAAATATGATAGATATTTGTGTGACTCAACAGTTTGGTCCGCGATTGTCGAGTGTACAATTCACGAACTCTGAGGATTTGTATCGTTTTTGGTGCCAAGAAATCAGTTGAAATCACCTTTTTAAAGCAAGAGCTATATATATCACGCAAACACATGGTGATTCGAGCACTAGAAGCCACTGAGGTCGGATTACTGTGTTTTTTTGAGAGTTACTTGCAGATATCTTATTTCTGCGTTTTCCTATAGGTGAACATTTAGAGTTCAGAGAGTGTGATGCTAAGAGTGTTTCCTTGCCAAATCCCGTGCTGACCCAGGGAAGTGATTAACTTGTTTCACTGGGTTTGAAAGAGTGATTTCAACAACATTTTACAAGACGTTCTGTTGCCTATATGGAGTTTACCGCTATAAAGTTAGTGATGTGAAGGTGAATTAATCAACATGACACGAGCGTGGGACAAAGAAAAATTCTGAGTCCCCGACAGGAATCCAACCCATGACCTCCCGAACAGCGGGCGGGCGCTCTATCCACTGAACTACGAGAACTCATGGAGAGCAAGGTCATTTAGCTGAGTTCATATATGACAGGTGTCCTGCATACTGCTAGGATCAACGCTATCGAAGTCATCGTGGGTAGTGATAAGTTAATAAAGATGGTGAATCTTTTTCTTTGTCCCACGCTCGTGTCATGTTGATTGATTCACCTTCACATTTCATTACCGAGCTTAAAATTCACCATCTTTATTAACTTATCAAAGTTAGTGATAATAGTCTGTTTATTGTATGACCAAACGTTTGCGCTTTGAAGTGTGTTGAAATAAACGGTCATTGCATAAGGGGAATCAAAAATTAAAATTTCTTTTGCACAAAAGGCAAACAATTCTTACCTTGAACTTCTTTCGATAATTCAAGAATTGTCTCGTTACTAAGTGCATAGTGCCATAGGAACAGCCTGGCAAGCTTTACGGACGACTTTGATTGGACTGTCGAGTTCTGGCGGGTCATGGTGCCTACTTTCATCGACCAGTCACAGGAGCAGTTTGTATCAGCACAAGACACATTTGAAATTACCTCTCTGCTTACATTGTTTAACCTATGAGTCAGAGACACACGCACAGATTCGCAGCCTTGTTAGTATTCAAGAATATTTGCATATTAGCATAGTCTTTGTTCAGATATGTTTTTTTTAATTCAGTGTAACACGTGAGAATACTTTTTACTGTGGAACCACGAGCCTGCGGCTCGTGGTTTTACAGCCACTTTGGCAATGTTATGACGCAATTTATCATCAATAAGAGGACAGACGCATAAAAAACTGACGTCAATTTCTTAATTTACTTTCTATAGGCGCGCCAACTGATGATATGGCCTGGCCGAGGATCAATAGACATGATTAAAGCGATGATGTACTTGTACCTTGTACCATTAATAAAGAGATGAATTTCCCCAGTAGCGTTCCATGTTATCGCAAAGTGATGCCACATCCCATCACGAATACTTGCATTCAAACTTTGCACACTCCAAGTGTGTTCTAGCTCCATACTTCTAATGGTGGCATTTATTTCATGGTCAGATGTACGAACGAGCATGAGCCCGCAGTCACCACTTCCAAACTCAATCAATCCTTGTGTCGAGCTAGCTTCACGAAAAGATACCCAAAACGTAATTGAAATACCAGTCTGGTTGCAGTATTTCACGTCCACGTAACAAGAGTTAGATCTGAATCCCAGATCTAGCCACGAATCTTGACCGTAGAGGTCTAGGGCGAGTTGAGGATTAGACCACGTGATCTCAGCATTTCCTGTGGAAAATAATTCTTTGTTTTCACGTAACGTCATCAAATTCTAAGACCAGAAATTTAAAGGTCCCCTGGGTTTTAAATGTATCGGTTATAAGATCTTCAAAATATATCTTTTCTTGCACGTTGTTAGCTCGATAGCATTCTTCGGTTTGAAAATAGAGCATTTTTTAGAGCCCACATTTTCACGTCAGAGGACAGGTTTCCACGTGCCATGAAAAGAATCAATTATATTTCGCGATATTTTTCATTCTGAACACTTGACGTATTAGGAAAAGTATTTATGTGAAGGTTTACTGCTTTATGAGGGTGAACTGATCGCTTAAAAAGCAAGTAGTTCCACATGTTTTTATTGATCTCCAGCCTCCATATTTGTGCCCCTCTGCAGGACGGTAAAAACATGCCGTTTCCATACTGAGCTCCATAAATTTGTGAGAAACTTTGTGACGGAGAAGTTGATTATTTATTAATCATCTATAACATTTCAAATTCTTGACTTCTTTTATTCAACGGTTTGGATTTTACTCTGTCGTGACGTGACACTAAAACCGCCAATTTAAGGACGGTGGCTACGAAACACAAAAGTTTTTGCGCCAGGTTAGGACCACCCGGAAAAAGTAGATCTTTGCAAGGGCTATTGAAATCCACAAAGAAAAATTGGGGTAGCCACGCATTTTTCGAGATTGAATCTCAACAAAAATGCTTACATTATAATTTTCTGAAAAAAGAAGGGAAGGATATTTCTTCACAGATATCCTTAGAATTCGCCTTTATATACAGAAAAGCAACACGTTTATAAAGGTCTTAAAACTGCATGGTAAATGGTTTCATAAAAACCATTTGTGGTATGCTTTTAATAACAAAATCGTTGCAACAGCGCTTTTAGCGTCTCTAACAGTCTTCCTCTGGTTGAGCTAAAATACATTCTAAATACCTTTTGTTCATCACCAGAAACTAATCATTTATTAAATAGGCTTGTCACTTCCATTTCATGACACAAAACCACGGGTAACCACGCGTTTTTAAAGTTATTGATCTGTTTTGAAAACTTTTATGGTGCTCGTTACATTTTTTCCCGTCACCTTCCCAGTGAGTGAAACATTTGCTTATCTCGCACTTGTGGTTAGCGATATGCTGCTATTCTGGTGTTCCTGGTTCAATAAACTTGATTTGGTCACAGTAGGAAAATTTTGCTTTCATTTTAGTCGTGTACTTGGTAGCGTAGTTGATTGCGTCAATGTCAACCTCAGCGCGCACGTGGCGCTTAAACCATGTCTTGCGTAATGTGCAGGAAGTGTGCGCACAAACAAAAGTTGGCACCGTCCTTAAATAATTGTTTTGAAGAATAGCAGAATAGCAATGGATGTGTCACGAACAGTTATTAAAGGAGGTCACTCCAAAAACCTCACTTTTTTTGTCTTCGCCTGTGGCAAGTAGACATTCAGCTTTTCCACTCACCGAAATTTCAGCCTCTGAAGTGCCTGCTATCCTGAAGAAATTCGTCTCGAAAGAAGAGACTTCGGAGATCGCCATTTTGGAACTGTACTTGGCGGCCAGGCCGTGTTTATGTCACGTCATTCCGTCCGACTCGAAATTGACGGCAAGGAGAAAAACCTTCAACTGACTTTGCATTCTCCACAAGGTCAGCAAAATGTATTTTTTCCAAGCGATTATCCACTTCACTATCTTCACTGCTATCATTTTCGAAGTATGGAGCGTGTTTGGCTCAAAATAATACGGCTCAAGAGCAGCCATAACCCAGAGTGGCAATTAAAAGCTTGTCGGAAGCAATTTGAACAAATGACGTCGCGAAAACGCGGCCTGTTTGCTGAGTACTGTTTAAAATGGCGGCAACGATGTTCGAATTTTGGGCCTTTTTGGAGGCGAATTATTTTCATATTGAAAATCTGCACTTTAGCGGCTGAAACTTCGGTGAGTGGCTAAACTTAGTGCGAGGTTTTTACTAGCGTTGACAAAAAATATACATTTTTTGGAGTGACCTTCTCTTTTAAGAAAAGTAACACAGATTAATGAGATGAAATAACAAGTTTAGCTATTCTTGCAATTTAAGTACCTCTAATACTCCCTATCCACCTTTTGTAGGTAGGATGTGCAGCAAGATCATACACTCGTCCATATGCTATTTCATTTAAAGGCCAGTAATGATCAGCTCCTGAATTCCATGCGTGCGTAAATGTCACTAAAACCTGAACAAGAAAATGCAGTTTTTAAACATTTTTCACAAATGCAATGAAACCCACGTCTTGTACCATATTAAATATA
>Ga0126338_10003912_pt1 | contig 10524 bp, 7 predicted proteins | sample OrbCmetagenome_2_FD_92529 | JGI IMG/M metagenome (GOLD analysis project Ga0126338, IMG submission 92529) | Coral microbial communities from Petempiche,Puerto Morelos, Mexico - Orbicella C C metagenome | ecosystem: Host-associated > Invertebrates > Cnidaria > Coral | place: Petempiche,Puerto...
AAAGAACTTAGATTGTCACATGAGCGGATAGAAACAGGTAGACTGTTCCAGAGTTCAGGAGCGGAAACAGCAAAAGCTCGAGAACCATATGTCTTCAGGTGAAAATTCGTGGGGTTAAGAAGTTCAAACGTGACAGACTTTATCTAGGTGTCTTTTATGTCTAGGTGTCTTTTATGTTATAAATGTACGCAATAAGTTTTTTATTTAACATGGCAATTTTACTATAAATTGTAATCGAAACGACTCTCAAAGCCGTTTTAACTTTGGGTAAAAATAAGAAATAGAAACTTACCATAAAGGTCGATTTTACATCGTTCTGCGATGAAAAACAAAAATCCTTAAGTTTGTCTAGCCACACGACCAGTATCGCAGGAATGCCTAACAACAGCTTGGTTTGCTACAAAATAACCCCATGTTTACCAACTCGCGGCTCTTACTTGCTGCAGAGGACCCAGCTGACGCAAAGCAATAGAGAATAAAAGGACAAAAGAACGAGGAAAACAATGAAAACAATAGGTTTGTGAGGCGCGCTCTATTGTGACGTGTTCTTTGTCTTCTACATCAAGAAGGAGCCCAACTCATTGCCAGTCTTGGGTGTCAAGGTTTGCCTCAAAGCCCAGCACTTATGGCCGAACAAGAATGAGTTCAAAGAAAGCGATATCTCCTCTAGCCATCTTCGCTCGTCAAGAATACATGCACAAGAAACCATGGTTTTGCTGCAGATTTGGCGTCATCAACGCATTCTCTTTCAAATGATATCTCAGTTCTTCGACATTATTCTCAGAAGCAATTTCCTGAAACAGTCTCTACTTATGTACAAATGTATTGAAAAAAAAAATCTAATGTAAAACAAACTCCAACCTGAATAAGCCTTGTTTATTTACTATGGAGAGTGTTATTGAGAGACCAAAGAAAAAGTCAGACAACTGGTTGTTCCTGTTTACCATTAACAACGTTTATTGATTGTTTTAAAGTAGTTTGAAATCTGGAGTTCAAAAATTACCTGTACTGTTACTCCACTTTGCCCTCCCAAGGTGGATAAGGTAAAGGACAATGAAAACAATTGGAAATAGGACCAAATCAAACAAACACCATAAGTCAAGAAACATCCATTTCCACCGTCCAATGCTGAGATAAGATGGCGTCCACATTTCACCAAGTTCACCATACCACTTGTCATTGTTAAGATTATCAATTACTGGATGGGTGAAAAACTGGGAAGAAACAATAAATAGAAAATGTTTAGTAACTGGAAGAATGCTGCGCGCGTTCGGCTTCCGGTCCAGAGTCACATGCATAAAATGTTTGATTTTTGCAGATTGTAGGTTGCAGAGTGCATCTACAGTACTGTAGATGCATCTCTGAGATGCATAAACAGATGCATCTACAGATGCATCTCTGAGATGCATCTACAGCACTACGAGTGAGCAAGACTGTTTTGGAGCCAAATATTAAGAAATTATATTTTAAAGAAAGCTTAGTTTTGGCAAGCCAAGGTTAATTAACAGGAGTGGAACTCTCAATTCTTGAATGAACGCCTCTTTCGTTTTCCTTGGAAACGTTTCTTTCTAGAATCTTTCTTCGGACGCTCACGTGTGTACACGTCTGTGTCGTTCTTGCGACCTTAGCTTATACTTCCCCTAGATAGATCCACGGTTAGCTGTCGCTAAAGATTATTATATTTTTTCTAGTTGGTTAATCTCGGCTTGAATTATCAAGTCAGCTGCGTTCGTTTAGGATTTACATCTGAGTACTTTGTTTTGTGCCACCTGATTTACCTTTGGCTTGAGTCCCGGGCGTAACTAGAGTTAGCATAAAAGTGAGTTCATTGGAAAGTTGTATTAAGCAGAGGAAGTAAGCATAGTGGAAGACGTAGAAGTCCCGAAGAATAAAGATTAAGTCTCAGAGTCTCGATACCTCTCGTTGGTCAGTCGTTAGTCTCCTACAAAACTATTGTCATAAGATGCCAGTCGCAAGTCAATTCAATTCCCCTCCAGTCTTTCAAGCATGGGTTCCCCTTGGGCACACTTACCCATACGTGTCCAACGGGTGAAGAGGGACATTAAGAGTCAAGCGTATTGCCCCAGCAGACTACTTTTGGATTGTTATAACGATTCAATAGGTTCCACGCATAGCTCACTTTCTAAGGCAACAAAAAGACGATTTGTAATCACCGACCTTCTTTTGCCCAAGCTCAATAGCAGTTTCCATGACTTCATCAAAGCACTGCTTGAACTGTAAACGGCACTTTATGTCAGATTTTAAGGGGTTCATCAGACAGTTAGTGAATTCCTCCACAGAGGACGCTAATTTTTCCTCATCTTCAAAGTTTGGTAACCTCCTGTCCGCCAAAGAGCGAAGTTCGTAACTCACCTTGGTGTTAAAAACAATAACAAATGAAAAATCTTTAATTTTTGTAGAGAAACACTTACTTACCCAACTGAAGTGCTATTATTACCGTCGAGCTTCTAAAAATAAAGTTAACCTTTGTGTTACTCTTAAATAACTGACAGAACATACTGTCTTTTTTCGATTAGTTTCGATGAAAGCTCATGCGTTGGGGTTAAGGTAACACTTTTATTTATTTATTTATTTATTTACTTATTGATTGATTCATTTATTTACAACACTTTCGAATCACAATCAGCAAGATGAAATCTTTATTCACTAACACTTTCACCATCACTGCTTTTCAAATTTAGTAGGTAATAAAACAAAAAGGCACAGACACGGTTGGGATTAAGATAGTTTTGTGGAGTTGAAATGAAGCGTAAAGTTACCGCAGATTACATGCAGCATGATTGAACTAAAATCATCCCAGTAACTATACTAGCCTAATTGTATGAGCTTTGATAGGAGCTTTCAGAATTGTTTAGGCTTGAGCTTCGTAGTTTATTGGTTGTTTGGATAGTCATCGAGTGAGTCTTGTGATTCAAATACCCGCAAGCCGCATATATAGTTTTTTCCTCCAAGTTATTTGCCTTCGCGCGTTAATAATTCTTTACCCTAGAACAACTGCTTGCATTGGTGGTCATGTTTGCGTTGCCTAATGTCTTTTTCCTGTTTAGGCGTTGATTCTCGAAGGGTGAACATTTTATTAGTAAGTCCTATTCATTTGCGGGAGTCGCATGAAAGTGTCTGGGTTAGTGTCCTGTAAAGATGTTGAATCCACCAAAGTCAGTCGTCCGATATAACCAAACATGCCTACTTCAAAGAGGGTATGCATTTGCTAGTCAATCCGAAAGATTATTGTGCAAGTCAGAAGACGTAATCCAGCAAATAAAACTAGATTCTTGTTTCCTCTCGTAACTTACATCGAGCGCTCAAAAAGTTATACAAAAGTCTTACCAATGATGTCTTGATTTTGGTATGAGATAATGCACTGGTTTTCAGTTCTGGATCAAAGAGGAGTTGTCAGAATATGATGCACTCACCAGCATTGACATCTGCATAGCGTTCTTCTCGCATTTTGTAAATGCCTTTGGTGTGATTTTCTCACTGATTTCAAGGAAGTTGCCTTTCCTTATGGTCTTTATCAGCGACTCCTCGAAAGCTGGGTAGACATCAGTCAAATGTAAGAGGTTATAAATGAATACTGATCTATTTGATACATAAGGTTTTCAGAAGTTATTTCTACCATGGTTTGGAGGATAATTCCTATCTCAAGCCTCGCGTACACATTTAGGAACAAACATAGTGTTAAAAGAAGAAAAAAAGTAAGGTACATGTTGTTGAAGAGGTCTTATTAAGTAATTGGACCTTTTGAACCGAAATACCAACTTTGCCGGATTGGTAATAATGCATCACCAAGAAAAGAAAATTAGCAATGTTAAAAGCGCTGCTCTGCTACTACCTCTCTTTTTTGGCCTTTCACTGTCACTTTCGCTGCACGTTGTATCACCGTCTTGTCCATTGCCGGCGAGACTCTCACATTCTACCTCAATGTCTGAAGCAGTCATCACTGAGTTTCAGGGACCTTCAATAGCCATCTAGAGAAATGTTCCGACGTATCACAACATTCGTCTCCAATTGCTGAACTGCGAGGTGGGACAAAATTTCCTTTCATCAGCGTTACCTGAAAGAAAAACGACGTATTCATAAGAACTTTAGAACTTTAGTAAGATAGTTAACGGAAGCAACAAGTGCAAGAAGCATCTTTTGGTTGGGTGCCATGTAACTGCACGGAATCAGTAATGCCTTTCACGTCCTACGGTACTGCGCGTGCTCTGGTACATCTCGATAAGAGCGCTGCTTTCTTGACAATACAAATCACACCTTGATATAACGGTTATATATCGACCTGAAGAGGGCTAAGCCCAAAACGTCATCTACTTAACTATTTGACATTTCAGTTTCACCAAATATTTTTCAAATTTTTACTTCTAACTGGTTTTTTCCTCTAAAACGCAGTGAAGAGAATGGCGACGAATGAAAGAGGGAATACTTTAAGACCCTTTTGATAAAATGTATACATTGCAATTAAGTTATTTGCAAATTTCACTATAATAAGAGAAACAATCCAATTAATTACGCCAGGCCTCAATACCGCTTAAGTCTTCTTTACACATATGATATAGGTGGTCACTTCTTGCAGATTTCTCGGCACACAAAATTGAAAAAAAAAAAGATGGTCCCAGAACGTGGTAGTTCAACTGTCTAATATAGGAACGACTTTCAACTCGCGCTGCCATACAGTGTTTTGTAATTGCTATTTTATTAAATCTCATGTTTTTCCCAAATTATTGCAATAACCATTTACTGCAAACGCACATGACGGTTGTAAAGGCCACTTACGTGACAAATATTGTGAAAATTAACGTGACCTAACCACTTTAAGCAGCTCATAACCTCTTCACGTGGTTATGACCGTGACTTTTGGTTACTTTACATGCAACTCATCACGATTCCGTTCATTCTAAAAAGTCATTAAGGAGTATGTCAACCCTTCAAATCACCACAGTCCCAGACAAACATAGCATTTTATGAAAGCATAGCTCAGTGTCTAAAGGCAAGCAAAAATAATTAGAACCATATTAATTAATGTGTTCCAGTTGAGTCTCTTTAAGTTGCAAGGTAAAAACTAAAGCAATTCAAATTGCTTATAATTATGTATGTCACGCAAGGCGAAGCTGCCAGCGTATGTAAGCTTATGTACAGCAAACAGTGTAAGATGATCGACCACGATGGGCATTCTTCCTACCACAATTTGGCAATCAAAGCCTATAAGTTAATCGGTACTGATTCCACTGAACAAACCTGATTCCAACTGAAAGACAGTGAAATTCTTCCGTGCTTGACAATATTCTTAAGTTACTCCTCGCTTAATTAAAAGCCTGACCGTTCTCGTAGAGAAATCATCCAACACAGTACTATGCTGTGCAGGGTAGTTGTCCTCGAAATCAGTTTTGAAGATGTCTTTTAAACTTCGCGGATAAGATGAATTTTTTGCACATGATTTATCAGAGAGCTGAACTTTATTTTAAAACATGTCAACCAACTTAACAGTTTTAAAAGAACGTGACTGGTACATGCGCAATACTAATTGTGTGTTGTGATGTAGTTTCAGGCGAGCGTGCATGTAATGCTGTTGTAAAATCTGGTAACGTTCTATGTACATTTGAATTTTAAGAAATAACATAAAACACGCTGGAAAAACTCGTTATGTTTCTTCACTCGTGAAATTTGCATTGTCTGTGTGCATTGCCCTCAAAAGTACATCTGCATTCGTGATATTCGACATGAGTTGTGAGTACAACGTTTGAACACAATCAGCTTTTCTGATTATTTACCTGGGGAAAAATCCCTGCATGAGGAGATCGCTAACATTACCTCAGGTATAAAAAGCATAACAAAACCGAATACTTAAGGCTAAGTAAAATTAATGGCATAAAATTCGGAACCGAGGCAAACTTTTTAATGAAGGCAATATTGACACAGCTCCCATGGCAGAGAATTGAAAATGCAAATGTGCCTTTCTATTTACGTAGCACTGGTTCGTGTAATAGCATTAGCATTACCTTGGAGGTAAAATTGTCCCTTGTACAAATGTGAACGTGATGCTGGCTCGCTCTAGAGCCTTCCAGTTAACAAGCACATCAAAATCAAGCACGTCAAGGAATATATGCATGTTAATCTACGTTTTAACCCGTGACCCAAGCCATAGTTAGTGGAGGGGTCCCCTCCACTAACTATGCCCAAGCCAAGTCACGCCGAAAGTTAGCGAAACGACAGTGTAACGCAAGAAAACGTAACGGCTTATTATCTCGTGATCTGAAATCCACGTTGCTTTAAAAACAGTTAGTAGGAATCTAAACAGTTAGTAGGAATCTTATCAACGGATATGTCAAAGGCCTTCGACTCCATGCACCAGCTGTGTTGCTGAGTAAACTAGCATACGGTTTTGAAGAGAATTTCATCAATTTGTTGCGCTCCTCTTTATGCGATGGCTCCAACAGAGTGAAGCTGGCATCTCAAAAAAGGTTCTTGGAAATGAGTTCACCAAGGCTGCCCCCAGGGATTAGCGTTGGGACCGTTATTGTGAAATATTTTTCAAAAAGTCAACAGAATCTAAGCAAAGGCTGATGACCAGCAGCTTTTCGAAATTAGCGATAACGTTGTGACGATTAATGACAACCTAAATGCGAGCGCAACGATAGCCTCTTTATGGTACGAGTCGAACTTACTTAAGGGGAGCCTCTCCAAATACCATACCATGTTAATCAACAATAAACAGAGGGACAGGAGAGACGAGATTCGCGTAAATGTATAAGGAACTGACATTGAATCTCTGAACAGTATTAAGTTATTAGGTGTCACTATTGACAACAAGCTTAATTTCAGTGAGTACATAAATATCACGAGCAAGAAAGCGAACCAGAGGATAGGTGTATTAACGAGACTCAAGAACTTAGTGCCCACCATTGCGAAACTACACCTTTTTAAGGCTGCGATTCTTCCGTACCTCACCTATTGCCATCTTACCTGGCATTTCCGCCGAGCAAGTGACAAGAGAAAACTCGAACGCACCCAGGAGAGGAGTTTGCGTGCAGTCTTCAGAGATAGTAAATCTGCATATGAGCAACTACTGCAGACAGCTATCTTAAAAACTCTTTCTGAAAGAAGGCTACAGGACTTAGCTTGTATGGTGTTCAAAGTCAGGCATGATCTGTGCCCCCCGCCCCCTTCCTCCCAAGCGTCAAAAATTTGTTCTCATTGAAAAGTTCTACTTACAACCTTAGAGGCGCAGATTTCCACATTCCCAGATTTAATACTATCACCGATGGGAAAAACTCCCTCAGATATATCGGACCTATGCTGATCATGAGAGTAACTGGACAGCCATCGACTCCTGGCCCCAGTTGCAAACAAGCTAACTTCTCATTAGTGAAAAAAATCGACTCTCAACTAACTTAAAAAAACTTACCGTCCCTGCAATCTTTCAAAAGACAGATCTGCTTAACTAACTTTTCGTCCAAGATAAAACACGAGTGCGAGAACTCTGTCTTAAGTAGTACATGACCACCAAGCTTGTTTCGTGAATTATTGTAAATATATAAGGTAGTTAAATTTTAGTTTTTGTACATGGTCAAATTTTAGGTGTTTAAATTTTAATAGCTTATTTTTTTTATTTTAAGTGTCCCCTAATAGTAGAGGTTTTTTTTTTTACCCTCGGCTAGACTTCCTTGAAATAAAATTTTTCATTCATTTCATTCATTCATTCAAGGGGAGGGGAGCGCTACCATCGAAGGGGTACAGCATGTTTTCTGGATACAGAACCAAATTAAAAAAATACTGGCTGTAGAAGTAAGAAGTAGAAATATAATTATGAAATCCAGGATCAGGAAACAAACTTTGGTTCAAATGAGGGGTCCATTATAAAGTTTTTCCCAAGAGGTTTCTTAGTTTGGTGAGCAAGTGTTGTTTTGGACCATTTTTGGCTCACTTGTAGACGAAGGCGGGCAAGCCAAACATGTAATGACACGCGTGATACGTTTTCAACGAGGAGATCCCCATTTTTTTTTTGTATGACTTGTTTTATTGGCCCATTTTTTGCACAAAACTGACTCGACTAAGAAGTAAGAATAAACCAGTTCCTTTGTTTCCTTTATTTTCTTAAAAACAACATTTCTAAATAGTCGAAAACAACTTTCTCTACTGAAAGGTCTTACAAACGCTTCCTTTATTTTCTTGAATTAATCCACATTTCCAACATAGCTAAAATCAGTATTCTCTAGTCAAAGTTTCTATACTACATGTGTATTGATCTCAAAATTTTTATCAGGCTTCCGGGTTACAACAAATGTGAAACACAAAACTTGCTCTAGTACACACCGGAATCTGAACACTACGGACAACTTAATTGATACATAAGGTAAGCTTATTTAGAGCATTCACTCTCATTCCACGTGTATCTGTCCTGATTTGGCAAAACTCTGCTGTGACGTTTTTGGTTTTTGTGTGAAGATTTGAAAGGGGGATTGGAAGGGGAAGGGTTGGGTTAAAGTGTGGCACTGTTCGTCGCTACCCTGTGGTTATTAGATTTAAGGCTGTTGTAAACTGAATTCTGACTGCCCTCATTGGAAGCGGTTAGCCAAGTTGCCATCCGAAACTTTTAGCTCTTTAAAACAACTTTTCCTGGAATTGAGAGCCTAAACAGGGCGCATCAGCACGAGTACGGCCACTCTCGTTGTCAGGGTTGGAGAAAGCCGGGAACTAAAGGGACGGGAGACCGGGAGCTCTTAGAATACGAAGCATTCTTATAGTTGTCTGTAGCTAAGGTTTGGCAAATCAGGTTGAACTTATATTTCAGTAATCGTCATCCAGAGTTTCATCGACAGTTGGCTTGGTTTATTCGTCTGTCCCAACAGTTGAAGGGTCCATTTCTGGGGTTGTCTTGATAGAACCCTCAGCGGCATTGACTGGGTTGGTTACCACAGCTGCAGTGGTAACTGCTTTGGAATCAAACAGATTGAAAAAACTTGTGATTTATGCACATAAAAGGTGCACAATTACAAATTGTTGCAATAATGAAGTCTCGGTCTCGATATCAAAGAAAAGAAAGAAGTATCTTGCATATTATAATGCGCTGTGTACATACCTGGGGTTGGCGGATGTGTGACTGGTGATGCACAAAGAGCTGAATAAAAAAAAAAAGGAAGCATAATTACAACGGTGTTGAAGGTAAAAATACAACAATGTCTTCTGTATATATCATTACTTCAATAAACCCCCGACAACCAGCAAAAGGACTACAAATAAACAAGGAATATAAGCAACAAAACAGAAACAAAGAGTAAAACAAAATCATCTAATTATCACCTGCCGAAGATTTGCAGACTTGAGCTTGGTTTTTCGGCTCCACGCATGTTTCGCAGTTTTCATCACAGACATTGTAGCCAATATGGTCTTTGGACCACAATCTCAGGGCAAAATTTTCCTTGCATTTGGTGCAAGACCCACTGATTAAACAGTCCACGCACTTGCTCGATGCCTCACATTCTGTAAGGAATTCGAACAGAAAAACAAACTCATTCCACTGTCAACGAACTGTTTTGGCTTGGATTTTACTAGTAGTCAAAGTATAAGGACAAATATAGGTTCACCTGCACGGCAGCAGAAGACTAAAACACATTAAACCAGGTACAAGAAAATAATGAGAAATGAACTGACTCGTTCTCATCTGACCCTAACTAGTGATCACCGCGGTATAAGTCGATCTGAACAGTTCATAAGCAATGAAAAAGATATGAACTGCGAATGATTGTAAGCTGAAGAAATCATTCTCGGAGTAGTGTTTGCAATTTAAGGAACGTTAAAAATGCTATGTTTGTGTTTATTTTTTCTGTTTCTTCTCATATCTCCATTCTAAGGTTAATAGTTAGGGTGAACTAACACGTTGTATCGATGCAGGCCTGCCTATAGACCTACCAATATCCCACGTGACTGAGAAACATTACAAAGAAACTAAGTTAACATTAGCCACATCACCCATACTTATTTGCAGCTCAAAGATAATCAACTTAAGAGTGGATGTCGTTGATCTCAATACCTCCTCTCTGATCACAGATGTGCGTCCCTAAGACTGGGTCCCAAACCACGCCATTTTTTTCTCCTCCCCAGCATTCACTAGCACGCACACATAAACGGCGCACGTAAATTTTTGTCAGTGCGTAGCCATCGTCGCACTTGTGACATTTATTGTTTCTACAGTCCTGACAATTGTTACAATCTGAAAGCAAAGCAATCATCAGTTTATATATAAAGAAGAAATTAAATCATTTGAATTGTGTTATTCTTACGCATACGCCCTAGCAGTAGAGGTTACTGAAAACTACTGATACACTGTGTGACTGACGCTGGAGCCTGTGGAAAGTTTCACTTATCAAACTGGCATCTGTAGTTTTGACGTAATAAACAAATCCTTTAAAGTAATACCTGCTGTTAAAAGTATCAATCGTGATGTTTATATATATATCCAGATTATGGCAGAAAGAGGTCTGGGTGTTGAAACTTGGAACTATACAA
>Ga0126338_10003913_pt1 | contig 10524 bp, 9 predicted proteins | sample OrbCmetagenome_2_FD_92529 | JGI IMG/M metagenome (GOLD analysis project Ga0126338, IMG submission 92529) | Coral microbial communities from Petempiche,Puerto Morelos, Mexico - Orbicella C C metagenome | ecosystem: Host-associated > Invertebrates > Cnidaria > Coral | place: Petempiche,Puerto...
GATGCTAACGTCTAACGGTTGGGCTAACGCCCCTAACGTTTTTAAGAAAACTTTCTAACGGATGACTAACGGATGCTTAACGCTTTTGCCTGTCTAACGGATAAGCGTTAAGGTACGTTTTCCCGTTCACGGTCACATTTTATGGCTCATCAATTCGTGAGTATTTTTTTTTTATCACTTGTCAGCTTGGTAGCAACGTTTGATTTTGTAAGGAGAAAGTTCATGTTTGTCATTCTTGGAAATGCAAATGCATGGCGATATGTTAATCTCTAGCTATGTAGACCTTATTTTATTGAACTTGTCTGCTCCAACTACCAGGTTCCAAAGATGACTGACCTCTCTTTGGACCGACCAGAGCTAAATATATGTTTATTGATCTTGTCTCAATTATGACCAGAAATGTGAAAAGGGCTCCTGCAGAAACTCTTTGGTTGATTTTGAAACACCGTGAAGCCCACTTAATTCTTAGATCTTATTAGGGACATTTCAGGCATCAAGAACAACTTGAAAGGTGATATTTCTCTAAAGTTACGTCATCTTTATATCATTTCAGTTGAGACATTCCCTTGAAGTGGCCAGAGACTCAAGGGACGCAGAAGAATTGATACAAATATTACAGTCGCCAAACTTTCAGGTATATTCATAATTTTTGCCAACAAAAACATAGATTACTTATAAAGTTCACGTTTTATTTCACTGAAGGGTCTGTGCATTTCTTTTGTATGTGGGTTTGTCGAGCAGTTTACATGTTTGTTTGTGATTTCAGGGTCTTTTGCTGGCACACGACAGACTGGCATTTAGGGAGGCGTTACCCAGTGATGAGGACGAGCAAGAGGCTGAAGCCGAAGAAACTCATGGGCCACAGGAACCTCAACAAGTCACGGACGAGTATTCGCTCGTGGAAGACGACAATGTGAAAATTGTGAGAATAGACAAAGCAACTGAGCCACTGGGAGCTACTGTCAAAAATGACAATGGCACTGTGCTGATTGGACGAATCGTCAAGGGCGGGGCCGCAGATAAGTGTGGTGAGAAAAACATTCCCTGCCCAAGGCTCCGTCCTCACTACGCCGGAGGAATTTGAAATCGCAACTTTATTTCTACTGTTAGGTCTACCGTTCACACTGATCCGTCACAAAAACGGAGCTTTTCGAAAACGCTCTTCAAACCGAAGGAATTTGAAAACGCCGGCTTTGTGTTTTAGTGTGAACGAAAAACATGTCGAAAACGGAGCTTTTCGAAAACGATGGCGTCACGATAGTCACGTGATTTCCCTAACCGAGTTTTCCTCAAACACAAATCCAAAATGACCGCTAATTGTTGCGCTTTCGAATTTCTCCGGAGTAGTGTGGACGGAAAACATTTGATGCGTTTACAGAGTAAAAACGCCGTTTTCCAATTTTGTTCGACGTAGTGTGGACGTTGTGTTACTGTAACTACAATGCGTGCTCAAACTCAGTAACATACTTCTGAACGTGACTTAAGTGAGTGGAAAAAGCTTCTCAGAGGAGAAATGACATCTTAGTAACATGGCAGAAGCTACTAAGAATTTTCCTAGCGTGACGGAAAGGTTGCAGGTCACAAGGCGTGACTTGTGACTGTTCAGTGACTTTTTCGCACCTACCCTATGGCTGTTGGTTCATATTTACTCAAAAGGATTTCTCTAAAGACATGAAATGCAAAACAAGTTGTAAAAAGGCCGGATTTTTTGTCGGAAGAAGTTATTGCGACTCGGATTTGGGGAGGAGATAACTTTCAAGGAGGAAGGAGGGGTTTAACGATAACTCGGGCCCTGTGCTGTATTGACCTTACTTCATAATGCAGCTCCCCTAGCGATTAACTGAAAGTAAATGTTGGTGAGAGATTTCGTCTTCCTCCCTGTAACCTCCTTTTGTGATCTCTCAGGTCTTCTTCAAGAAGGCGACGAAGTCCTTGAAATTAATGGAGTAAACATGCGAGGAAAAACTGTAGCGGAAGTTTGTGAGCTGCTGGCGGACATGAACGGGACGCTAACATTTGTACTCAATCCCGCCAATCGATCTCGCGTCCCGTCCGACAGAGAAGTACACGTGCGCGCGCACTTCGACTACCATCCTTACGAGGATGACTTGATACCGTGCAGAGAACTGGGACTAGCATTCAGACGAGGCGATATTCTTCATGTTGTCAAACAAGAGGATCCTAACTGGTGGCAGGTTAGTGTTGTTTGGCTTCAGGTCTCGCCAGGATTTTTCATTCAGTCATTCTTTAAGACACGTTTTTAACCAGAAAATACGTTGCCAAGGTAGATAAATCATCGTCAATACCGAGGAAGATCACGAACACCGAACTTGAAGAATAGAGTTACACACTGTAAATATTACAGATTTTGCCGATTACAGTAAATTCGATTACATACAAGTGATCTTTTTTTTTTGGCTTGGTCCAGGAGGACCATGAGCAGCCGCGAGAGCTCGCGCGTGCTTTCCCGCCCTCGCGTGTGGCAATTTTTCTTCCGCGCTTTGTTTAGCGTCACGTTTGGGAGAGTAAGAAAATAAGCTGCTGTTCGTAGTTTATCTTTTCTCGGCTGGGAGGAAGGTATTTAGCTAGATGTAGTAAAACTCCCTTTCTTGGTTGATCTTAGTTGTTATTTCACTCTTCCCGCGGTGTTGTAGACAGGGTGAAGCTGACCGCCACGTTTTTTAATTTATGTTCAGGCGTGGAGAGCAGGCGAGGAAGGAAGAACGTTAGCTGGACTTGTTCCATCGAAACACTTCCAACAACAGTAAGTTCGAAATATCTTAATATTCAAATGAATTTTTAGTATTCAAATATTTTAGGAGGCTACACTGTTTTACGGTATATTCTTAGAGGTTCTCGGTGGATTTTTTATTTTTACAGGAAAGAATCCATGAAGAAAACTACTGGAGAAACCGAACCGACCCACAAAGAAAGTAAGGATTCCGTAGTTTTTTTTGTTGTTGTTGTTTTTTGTGTTTTGTCAAAATCTGTCTTCTGACATGGTGTGGTCTCATGACTGAAAGTTTTGTCTGGTTCAATTTTTTCCATCGGCTGCATCGGATTTCTGTCTGTTGACATACGCCGCAATAGTCGGAGATCCGATTGTCACTGTCTCATCCGTTAGGTCCTCCTACAGGGGACTGAGCCGGGTTGTTGGAAAGCCGGTTAAACTTGACCCAGGATTAAAATGTAACCAAAGTATTTATTTTTCTTGTATAAAAATGTTATTCCCACTGTTAAGGTTTTGTGTAGTTTGAGATTATTCAAATTCAAAACTGAAGGACAAACAACATAAATAACAAACCTCACCGAAAAGTTACAAAACTGAAATCAAAATTCTCCTTGATCCTGGGTTAGCTTGATAGGGCTTTGAACATCCCAAACTGATTGAAGCTTTTTGCCTTTAGTAATCAGTCGTGGTTTTGTTTGTTTGTTTTTTTCTTTCAGAGAGAGGATGCCTTTGTTTCAAGCGAAAGCGAAGGAAAAAAGTTCTTTATAACGCAAAACATAACGAAGGTTGGTAATTAAACTATAACGGTGGCTTCCAGCAACGTCAGGAAATCTAAGGGAAGTTTGGGTCGCTGGAAATTTAAATTCAGTTATAAAAGCAGAATTTATTCTTTAATTTATGACAGCACTAGCCATTTGCACTTTGGATTCCGCGGTTTAAGCTTGTTCCTTTGAGTATCTTAACATGGTTCGTTGTTTTCTCAGAGTATGTTGCCGATGAAGTGTTAACATATGAAGAAGTGGCGCTCTTACGGCCAGACCCACAAAGAAAACGGCCTGTGGTACTTATAGGTATGAAGAAACCATCGATGATAAAATTACTGTTGCATTTTGTATCATAGATAATAAAAAAGTAAAGTCACCCAGCACTACGCCAGAGAAATTTGAAAGCGCAGCTTTATTTCTACGGTTAGGCCTACCGTTCACACTAATCCGTCACGAAAACGCTCTTCAAAACGGTAGAATTTGAAAACGCCGGCTTTGCGTTGAGTGTGGGCAGAACGGAGCTTTTCGAAAACGATGACGTCACGGTAATCATGTGATTTCTCTGACCGAGGTTTCCTCAAACACAAATCCAAAGTGACCGGTGATTGTTGCGTAGTGTGCATGGAAAGCATTTGATGTATTTTCAGAGTTTAAACATCGTTTTCATATTTCTCCGGCGACCTACTTTGTATTTTTCTTGTACATCAGGACCTGACAGAGTTGGTCGGAAAGAGTTGAGGCAGAAACTGATTCTCTTTTCACAAGAACGTTTCGCTGGAGTGATACCTCGTAAGTAATGTCTTTCAAGCTGATATTATGTTACACCAGAAGTTTTTCAATGATTTATTAACTTGTAGTCATGTTATTGTGACTGGCCGGTCGCTTGTTCGGGACTGAGGTGATTCATTTGTATATTTATTCATCTCTGTGTTCCTCGTTCCGTCTGCCAGTGAGGTACAATACTGGCGCTACAAATGAATGTAAAGCTAGCGTATACCTTAAGAGGTGTCTCGCGTCCGAGCGATGTAGCGCGTCCGGTTAAAACTATAGATACCGAAATCCCATATCAAATTAAAGCTTTTAGAGCTGACCATCAAACTATACCAAGAATTCTGAACTAAAATGAATTGTCGAATTTTTCTTGACCTCTAGATGTGAGCGTCTGAATCACCTTTTGAAAGCTAGAAATCAACTGGTCTGAGGCAAACCATTTGGCTATTTAAAAGTGCGGCCGAGGATTTGAACTCGGGGCTACCGTGAAACAACTCCACCTTAGTAGTGGTCAGAGCGGGACTCGAATCCGGGACCGCTGGATTACGAGTCCGACGCACTGACCACTCGGCCGCGCTGCCTCCAAACGGCTTGAACCCGCGACCTGCAGATTATAAGACTAACTGAAACATTCTTCCACACTGCTTCTTTCAGACACCAGCCGGCCGATGAGACCAGACGAGGTAAATGAAAGAGACTATACTTTTGTGTCGCTACCCACGTTTCAAGCAGACATTGTGGGCCATAAGTTCGTGGAACACGGGGAATTAGAGGGTCACTTTTACGGTACAGCACTGGACTCCATAAGAAAAGTGATCAACTCTGGCAAATACTGTATTTTAAATCTTCATTGCGAGGTATGATAAGTAGTAAGTAATGGTCTTAATTGAAAAAAAGAATTCAAAGCATTCGTTTCTCGAGTTTGTCACTGGCAGGAATTGTGAGAGGCGCGCTTGAAAATCGATTGGTTAAGGAACTGATCATTTTCACTAGCTATGGCCGGAAAACGTTTTCGCTGTTGGGCATTCGTCTAACGGCAAGAAATGCGATTGATGTTGTGGATTGTATTGAGTGTTATGATTCTATTTGATTGCAGTCAGCAGCAGTGATCAAAATCTGGTGTATCAATCTCTTCATCTCGCCTCACGTGATACTATTTTTTTCTTGCTCGCGTTCCTACTTAATTTGTATCTCGAGTTTAACTGGTGATGAAGAAAATATTCATTTCCAACTGTCAGCTAGCCTGCGAGCGAGCTCTAGTGCCTGGGTTTCGCAATGAAGCACTGGTTTATGGCGCGCGAGCGAGTTTAACAATGACGCTTCGCGCGCCGGCTCGTCTCGCGTGTGTCTCGCGCGGTTTCGTCGCTCGCGGTCCAAACAGGAGAGCCTGCTCGCAGGGTAACTGTTAGCGTCCAGCACACTAAATTCCTTCCCTAGAAGAGCTTTTCTGGGAACAAAAAGAATCGACTGATAAGTACTATTGAAACTAACAATACATGAAGCGAGCTGAATCAGTGGCCGTCCGAGATCGATAGCTACATTTCTCTTTATAATGGTTAATACTTTATCAAGAAATAATATCAAAAGAAACCATGTTGATATTTTGAGCTTGCGAATGGTACATATGTACGCTGAAAATGTTAATAGTTTTATGAGCTTTTTTGCGTTTGTTATTTTTCAGGCGCTGAAAATCCTTAAAGCTTCTGATGTGAAACCTTACGTGGTTTTTATTTCGCCTCCATCTTACGATAGAATTTTAACCCTTAGAAGAGGAAAAGTGGATCCATTTAATCCGCAACCTAATGCACAAATGTCTGTAAGTGTTCTTGACCCGCCATGTAACTAGCGCTAAATCACAATAAAAACGCTACTTTTTCACTTATGTGCGCTGTCCCGAATGTAGCTTAAGTGCAGTGTATCAGGTCTCATAAGCTTGTAATTCTTTTGTTTGTTAGCAGCTGTTATTGTTCTAGGGCTAGGGTACATTGTTTCTGTTGTTTGTTCTATTGTCCTCTCAAAGGGTTTCCAGCCATTCATGTGAGAACTTACGAGAGCTGCTACCGGACCCCTTAGGTCACGGATTCACTAACTGTAGTTTCGAGATACGTACTTTCACATTCCATGACATCCCTCGGTGGGAATTTGGTCAATAACTGCAAACTTATCAACTTTAGAGTACTGTTCCAAGCTTAAACAAGTACATTGCAGAGCTGAACGGCGGCGTTTTCTTGACTTTCAGGACGCAGAGTTACGCGAAATGGTGGACAAAGCGAGAGAAGTGGAAGAAACTTACGGACATTACTTCGATAAAACAATTGTGAATACAGATTTGGAAAGAACTTTTGACGAGTTGAGATCAGCCATCGATAAACTTGATACCGAGGCTCAGTGGGTACCAGCCTTCTGGGTAAATGAAGGCCGTGGCGCCTTGTAGAGAAAGTCGAGACCTGGACATCACCAATAGGATTATTATCTCTCTATTCTGGAAGAGGGCCTATAATATAGGACTGCAGAAAGAAGCGAGTTTTTTTTTTTAATTCACACAGAAAATCAGCAGAAGGTATTTTTTCAAGAAGGAAGGTTCGAGGTAAGAGAGCTGAGGACTTGGAATGGGCTAAAATTAAACCATTCATTTATGAATATCAGTTACCTACAAAATAATTTTTTAGTTGTACAAGCTGTTTATTAAGAGAAAATGTAACCGAATATGAACAGTATTAGGGCTGAGTAAGGGTTCTATTTTGAACAAGCAGTTTAATTCCTTTATAGATCTTATATCGAACTAGAGTGAGGTCCGTATTGGCAAAATATTGGTTGAATTCTATTTTTGTTATCGAGCGAGGCCCAGGAACCCGTAACTTTCGTACGAGAAGAAGGCCAATATTTTCCTAATGCAGGCCAAAAAGACCAGTTTTGTAAACTTTATAACTGTTCTTTCTAATTTACAAGTCACCTTTGCCGACTATTCCCGGCAAACATGGGCGAAATAGTTATTAAGCGCACGAGATTATTTTTCTTAGCCACTTTCCTCCTACGTTAACACTGCAGTATGTTACCAAGGCAAATCGGCAAAAATTAATCCATTAGTTTTCCCGCTTGGCGGTCAGTGTTACGACATATCGGACCGGTCCGGGACCAATCAGATGACTTCTTTTCGTAATGAGCCAGTTTGGCATGTAATAAAACGTTTTTCAGTGACTTTATCTTTAGTCATTAAAACTGTTCATTTATCATAACTTTTTATACTCCAGTTTTTGCTTGCAAGTGAGTTCTGTACAAACAAGCAATGTTTCTTCCAAATCGAATGAACATTTTTGTTTAAATTTGGATTGTATGAAATTAGTAGTTAACTCATAGTATCCTTGTATTATTTTTGTTTTCAAATGGCGCTCACCCGGGCTAAGCAAAAAGCAATATAGAAAACAACTCTCGGGCGAAACAACTTTTGTAGGAAGTTTTGGTTATAACTAAGTTTTTATTTCTAGGTTAAGTATAAGACAACATAGCTTACATAGAATGTACAATCGGATCTTCTTTTTTTTTTTTTTGACCAATAGAGTTTGAAGTAACTCCTAGTCGTTGTCGAATGCCTTGAGGCAGGTTTGATGTCACAACTTCCCCATATATTGAAGCCTGATATGTGACGTAGCTCGTTGAATCAAAGAACTTAAGGATGCAACGAGCTTCCCCGCTTAACGAACCTTGTGCAACAAAACGGCTGTTTTATTGAAAAAAATCTCGCCATGGACTGCTTTTGTTCGCGAGTATTGAAGAAACCCTCTGCTTTGTTTATACGAGGTTTCAATGTATGGATTATCTCGTTTCTGCTAAAGGTACTACAATTATCCGTTGAGAAGGCGCGACGGAGTTTTGGTGGCGAAGTTTTGGACATAAAATTACGGTGTTGCCACGGACAACTTTCTTCGTTTCCAATGGTAACAATATCGTCTCCTACAATTTCGCGCGCTTTGCTGCTAATGACGACGTCAGAGACCAAAGAGTTGGCACTGGAAACGGAGCCACTTGCCCGCGACAACAACACGATTTAAACGTTGAAACCTGGTTACCAAATTTCCTTTCAGTCTTGCTCGACTGATAATTGTAGTATTCGTTTTCTGTGTGCAGTGACTTTTGTATTTGACAAGAACGTTATCATTTATCAACAGTTATATCTGTTGATAATCAATTGGATGAAAATATATATATTGCTACCGACGTATAATTTCATGCTTGTATGTTTGATACTTGGCTTATATGAAGCCCCTTTGGAGTTTACGTCCACTCGCAATATGGCGGGTTTTCAGTGATTTTCATCGTTAGACAAACCCATTCGGTGCTCCTGGGAATGCCGGGAATAGAGCAACAAACCAATCAGAACTCGAGAAACAAGGGTACCTGACAATTGGTAAGCGCGGCATCCCAATTCTGTTTTGTCGCCGATTGCCTGAAAAGATTTCTGATTGGTGAAAACACGTTGCACGCACTTTTTGCCAATCACTGAGAAATCGTGGACTCTAAACTTACGCTAAAAGGTAATTTCGGAAAATTTACGGAAGATTGCTTTTTTTTCTATTTACCGCTTTTCCTTTTGCTGCTTTTGTTTTTAAATATTTAATACCTTTTGTACTCGTTTACGTCTGTGTCATTCATAGAATTAGGTTTTGTAAATACATAGTATATTTGTGTCGTGTAAGTTTTGTAAACGACTGCAGTTACAATGTAAGGGAAGTCTATCTTTTAAAAAGACATACGTTTTGTGCGCCGGATTACCGACTTCACCTTATAGAATGGCCGTGTAGAGTAGAACAAATGAACTTCAGAGAATTGTGCGCAGGCAATTTAGAAATCTCAGAAATATTCCTCAGCAAAGATTTATCCCAAAGCAGTCAACTCATGTAAATTTTTAAATAGCTGTTAATAATTTCGAAGCAAATATTTTTATATTCTTCCTGAGTCAAGGTATTTAATTCTTTCAATGACGTTATACCGTTATTAGTTTTAGATTTTGGAATTGTATGCAATTGAAAGTGTTAAGTACGAATGCAAATTAAGGGACGAGCTTGTCCGTGCAACTCGTCCTTAAAATTTACTGAATTGCTCATTCTGTAAACAATGTATTTTATGGGAATAAATAAAATTAAGACAGGGTGATTACAACTTTCTTGGTGTCTTGTCATGAGGTCTATATATACAGTCGAACCCCTTTTAAGCGACCACCCTTGGGGAAATGGGAGGTGGCCTCTTAATAGGGGTTGGCCGCTTAATAGGGGTTCGTTGAGAATTATATAATTAGCTCGAGGCTTACTAGAAAAGTTTATTTATTCAAATGCAAACATGCTGAAGAGCGATTTGGAACCACGTAAGGACATCATTACACGGGTGTTTGAATGTTTTTATTAGTTTAAGGGCAATAGAAAACCCTCGGGAGGCCGCGGCCGCTTAGTAGGAGTGGTCGGTTAATAAGGATTTTATTTACAGTATTTTATTGACAACAATTTTGGCACTTTTTAACTGGCCGCTTAACAGGTGGCTACTATCAGATTATATTTTCACCAAAGCGTATTTGTCAAAGTCTCAATGCGCCTACAAACAATGTCATGTCAGCTGAATTATGGCAACATACAGTGAAAATTGTCACCAATTCTGCACTAATCGATTTGGTCTTTCCATTTGGCTAGCCTGCATCTCTCGGTAAGAAGGCAGATACGAACTATTGACCCTGAATAAACACAAGTGCCCGGCACAAGTCTCTCTGCAAGGGTTCTGTCCAGACTGTGAGAAGTCTCCTTCTTTTCTTAGCGTACGACAAGATTTCGAGAACAATAACCCATTGCCGGTAGTCTAGTTCTTTCAGAGGTTTCTGGCCCGAGGGGGGAGGGGGGGGGCACTCCAGTATAAAAAGGACGGGGGTGCTCGTCAGAAATTGTGAAAAGAACCCGGAAGTGGTACCAAGATCCTGTTTTGTGGGCGTGGCTTGAAAACGTTTTCGCCCCTTAAGTGGAGGTGCCAATTCTAAAACAGCAATTAATCTCCTGTCATATTTTTTTGGCACAACACCCTAAAAGGAGCCGCAAAGGCTCTCGCTGTACGCTGTGTACCTTTTGAGGCTGAGCACCCTCAGATACCAAACCCGCTTTTTTTTACCCCTTAAAGGTAGCCCCCAACCGGGGTTTCTGGTTCTACACGTATTCATTTCCCGCCTGATTCTGCCTTTAAAAATCCATGTGTAGCTCAGTCGGTGAAGATTCTTAGTTGCTA
>Ga0126338_10003914_pt1 | contig 10524 bp, 8 predicted proteins | sample OrbCmetagenome_2_FD_92529 | JGI IMG/M metagenome (GOLD analysis project Ga0126338, IMG submission 92529) | Coral microbial communities from Petempiche,Puerto Morelos, Mexico - Orbicella C C metagenome | ecosystem: Host-associated > Invertebrates > Cnidaria > Coral | place: Petempiche,Puerto...
TATGTCCGAGAGGAATATTATATCCCGGAGATCGTTATATCCGAGAGGAACATTATATCCCGGAGATCGTCATATCCGAGAGGAACATTATATCCGGGAGAGCGTTATGTCCGAAAGGAACATTATATCCCGGAGATCGTTATATCCGAGAGGAACATTACATCCCGGAGATCGTTATGTCCGAAAGGAACATTATATCCCGGAGATCGTTATATCCGAGAGGAACATTATATCCCGGAGATCATTATATCCGAGAGGAACATTATATCTGGGAGATCATTATATCCGAGAGGAACATTATATCTGGGAGATCATTATATCCGAGAGGAACACTATATCCGAAAGATCGTTATATCCGAGAGGAACATTATATCCCGGAGATCGTTATATCTGAGAGGAACATTATATCCGGAAGATCGCTATATCCGAAAGGAACATTATATCCCGGAGATCGTTATATCCGAGAGGAACATTATATCCTGGAGATCGTTATATCCGAGAGGAACATTATATCCGGGAGATCGTTATGTTCGAAAGGAACATTATATCCGGGAGATCGTTATATCCGAGAGGAGCATTATATCCTGGAGATCGTCATATCCGAGAGGAGCATTATATCCCGGAGATCGTTATATCCGAGAGGAAATTTATATCCGGGAGATCGTTACATCCGATAGGAACGTTGTATCCGGGAAATCGTTAAATCCGAAAAACTATGATATACGAGACGAATGTTATATCCCGGGGCTCGGTATATCCGTGAGGAATGTTATATCTGAGGGATTTTTTCACCCGATAGGAACCTTTATATCTCAGTGGGGGATCGTAATTTCTAGAGGAACGTTATATCTCGGTGACCGTTATATAGGAGACGAATGTTATATCCGAGACTAACTTTATATCTGGGGTATTGGTACATCCGAGAGGAACGTTATTTCAGGGAGATCGTTATTTGCGCGCGGAACGTTATATCCTGGTAATCGCTACTTCCGTGTTTGTTATAACGGGGACTTACCCAAAAAAGTTCGGTTAGCATGTAACGATATGGTCCTAAATCAGTAGCGAGTCGTGCTGCCACAAGTCCACAACTTCCTCAACTCAGGAGAGCATGAAGGTAAGAGATTTAATCCCATATATGGGCCTTAGTCCTGACGCAATCCTTCTCGAGCTATTTTTAGACCACTTCCGGTTTCTGAAATAGCCAATCATGTGACGTGGGTTTCACTTACGTGGGCAGCCCAAGCGAAGACACACGCATTTTACATCCTCTGGGAAAATATTTACGTAATACAAGTGGTAACATTGTCTGCGGAAGCACTGGATACCATGGCTAAAAATAACTTGAGAGGGACTACCTTGGGAATAAGCCCTACATGTATATAGGAGATATCTCTCTCACCTTTTATCTTCTCTTCATCCTCTCTTGTTAGTGTCATGAGGTGACTTTGGAATAAGATGTAATATCGTATTCCTTCTTAAAGGAGCTCAGTTACGGTATTTTGAGCTATTTTGGCCACGTACAAAATTACCTTAAAATTGAATGAAACCTGAAAAGAGTACTTTTCTAGGACAGAAAAACACCAAAGAGATAATAATAAACCATAAAAGAACAACGATGGTCAAGGATGGAGAAGATTAACACGGATTGCAAACGACAAACTTGAAAGATTTAGCCTAAACTTTTCAAGATGCGCAACCGTGGCGTAAATCCTTTCTAGAACAGTAGTCATTTGGGAGAGGCAGAACTCATTGCAAAACACGACCACGACATTAACTAAAATTAAGACATTTTTAGCCCATGGTTGAGAATATCAAGTTGGCTGTATCACGGTTGTTGGAATTGAGAAACGAAGATCACAAACGTGTGACACCCTAATTGCTTCAAAAGCGGAGCTCAAAATTTTAAGTCTTTTCAGACTGCCTGGCATAAGGCGCATGGCTTCAAGAGCTTGTTTTTCGAGATCTTTCCGACTATTTGTTTCTGAATCAATCAAATCGTTACCTATTCTAGGTTAAACGCATTGTCTCTCACTACTGAGCCAGGGTGTTAAATGTTTATTAATGATCTATCTCAAAAAGTAAACCATCAAAAGATCAAACAAATCGAAAACAAAAGGCCACGATGATCAAGTTTCTTCAACATTTCCCACTGGCGAAAACCTTTATTCGCGAAATGACGGAAGTTAATCCAAATGCTAATTTTGCAAGTCCCAAATTTGCTAGATTTGAAAAGTGAGCCCGTATACGTAAACATCGTTCCGCGGTCGTTAGAAAGCACAGAGAAAAAACAGGTCAGCAAAGGTCTGTAAAAACTTTCAAATAAAGTTGATCATTTGGGAAATTTCTACTAAAAGCTGAACGAAGCAAAAATCGAAAGCCGGATCACCTAAGTTACTGTTTCATCTTTCTCAGTTCGAAATGGACTAAATATAAATTGCTCCGTTGTCATGGTAAATCTACTACCGTTCGTTTTGATTTTATGCCTTAATTATCGCTCACTTTTTATTCTTAATAGCTCCATTTCCTCCAAACGGATCCTCCTCGCTAGTTTGCAAACAAATCGTTAAATCGAACAAAACATCTTTTCTTATTTTTAGGAGAGAAAAACATAATATTCCCCTCCAAATCTGTATTTACCCTTCGTTTGGATCGTTTACCGCGGTCCAATACTCTCTGAACACTGAAAGAGTTTTCTAATATTTCGAACTGTCTTGAAAATAGCTCTGACATGGGGGATTCAAAATGAATATTAGTTCCTCGATATATCCGATGTCTATTCTTTGCTTTATGCATGTAAAACTGGATGTTTTCTCTACTGTGTTTTCTTTCACGCTGGTTGGGGAGGTCATGGCTTTTTCGTAGATCGAGAATAAGTTATTCAACATGCAATGAATTGGTTTTCTCGCATCAGCGAACAAAGTCTCGCTCGATCATTAAAAATGACCGTTAATGTCTGTCTATTTTCTCAACAGCTACGGAAAAGTGAATTTGGCTCTCTTAAGCTCTCACTTCGTACAACGGTTTCTTGATCTTTAGGCATGAATTCTGGGGAAACGTTAATTCAGCAGTAACTCAACGCTTGTCGTCGTCTTAAATGTCAAGAAGTCAACCAAACCATTTCAACTCGTCATACCTTGAGAAGTTTTCGAGCCAACGCCGCCAGCATTACCTTTGTCATCTCCCACCTCGCTCTTATCTCGTGTTTCTTTTCAGAATGACTAGCTACGAACGTCGAGTAGGTCGACCTACAAGCGCATTAAACTTTGGTGCCATCGTTCTTGCAAAACATAGAGAGCTAAATCCACTTATCTTGAATGGCTCGCGGCAATATCGAGAAAGTCTATCCCTGCATAAATTTACCCTCAATAGTGGATTATGTGATGTATATTAATAGTATTTTGGACCCCCGCCAATGACGCTTTGTTCATTAGCTGCGAAGCCTGTAATTTCACAATTTTTCTTGCCAAAAATAGCAAGAACAAGTACTTTAATTGCGAAGAAAATAATGTTAAGTGATTTTAAAATTAGAAGCCTATCACTTGCGATCCAGCTGCGGTATCAATCAGAGGTGATTTTATGCAATATACGAATTCAGATATGAACCAATTCCTGTCAGGATCTTTTTCATTAAGACCTCTCCGTGTTTCTTCACAGAACGTAATTAGAATTGTGATCAGCACTAAGGCTGAAGAGCGGAGCCGCTTAACAGAATAACTAGTCGACTGAAATCAAAGCAAATCTTTTTACCGTTGCTTAAGGAAGAATCTCATTCAGGAAGTGAGAATAAGTACACTCTCTATTTTCTATGAGAATATTGGTTGTCCAGCCCAGGCTGAATATAGTTATTTTTCTGCCAATTTTAGGCTGAAAATATTCTTGTGAATATTCTCAGATTATGGCCGGCGCATGACATTTCCGTCTGACTTTGATGGTGTTGAAGTCATTTTGGAGCCAGACTGCAGCCGGGCAATAAAGTCCGATATGACACACATAACTTCTTGCAAAAATGTTATTAGCATCGAAAATACGGCTAGTGCTGTTTTTTTTTTTTTGTTTGTTTGTTTCTTTTGTGGCTAATTTGCCGTTTAAAGGAAGGAATAGTTTCATACGGTTTAGTTAAAAACATATAATTGTATAGTATTTACAAATTTTCAACACAAAATTATATTCTTTTCAAAATCTCAGCCTCGAGCTTATTCTTAAAATATTCTTAAAATTTTGCAATTCTTACAAAATTTATTCTTGTATAAAAAAAAGGGAGTGAACCTGCTGGTTTGGAACTGGATAATGAAGATGACAAATCTGGAAACTCGAGGTTTCCTTTCTTTTAAATTAAGCAAAATTAAAAATGAAATGAAATAACATTTCTCACGAAAGCTCTTTCTATATCAGGTTCAAACATATTATTGTTCTCATTACCCTTCCAACGTACGTAGAGAGCAACTGAATGTCTTCTACATTTATTAAAATATCATATTTATATACCGTGCAGTGAAATTTCTGGCTTCATTCTGTCTCGCTAAGATAATTTAACGAGTGAACATCTATCTTCATTAGACGGAATCTATCAAAGCAGTTTCCGTATACCTTAAAAATGATGAAAAACGACGTCAGTTTTATACTGTTGTAAGTGAATGTCAGTTAATTAAGGCTTCACAAAGCATTCCGCCAAAATGCAGTCAATTCTCTGGTTTCTGTTTATTGATCAATGAAATTAAGTTTGAGCGGTTGAATATCAGTGTTATTATATTTCTCAGTTACTGTGCGCGCTGTGATTGGTCAATTTAGCGGGCCCTATTCTTCTGTATATGCACTGCCCGCTAAAATTTAAAGTTGTTTTTGTTGCCAAAATGTTTCGTGATTGATCGCTTAGTGTTCTTAACTTTAATAGTAAGTAAACGTTGAAAACTTTCTTTCACTTTAAATTGTGTATTAAAACGTGCTGACGACTTAAAAATGATTTCAAATTGACTCGTTTTGCTTTCGACGTGCCTCAAAATTTTGAAGCCGTTCCGCGTGAACAGAAATTGTTCCCGAACTCGTCAGACACACATTAGAGATATAATAAATTTGGTACTAGCCTCGTCTTCTCGGTGCGTACTGTAAGTTACGGATCCTCGTTTTTTCCCCTTCGATTTATGGCCCGCACGCTTCGAGCTTAGGCCACAAATCGAAGGGGAAAAACCTCGGCGGTAACTTACAGTACGGACCGAGAAGACGAGGTAATTAAGATGTTTTCAAAAGAGTGTGTCAAGATGTTAGTGTACATAGTTCTATACTTGAGCAGAAGGAAATATTTTGCTTTTTATTGAGTTATAGGAACACAAGTGGATGTTTAGAAGAACGAGAAATGCTGTGCGCGCAAGAGCCGATAGGCGAATGTTACAGCCTTTTCGAGTTCTCCAAAACTTTCACAAGTTTCAGCTTTGGGTGCTGTTACAATGTGCTTTCTAATGAACTATTGTCCACACTGAAAAAGCTGTGGTGTACATGTCTCTCTTTCTGATACAGTAACTGTAGTATTTCGTGCCACTGGCACCGTCAATTTGATCAACTTGCGGGATACTGTATAGAACTATCTTAACGAAAACAACGCCCACGCGGCTAGTTTCCGCTATATAAAGCCAGAAACCAGAATAGTGTGCCGGGAAGTTAGTTTAACTTTCAATGAACGATTATCTTATATCTGATCCGTTCGCTCGGGCCATATTTTCAGAATGAAAAGATTTTCAGAAGTGTGAGAAGCTGAAAGATGAATATGGAGTTACAGCATTGTCTACAGTTTTTCAACTGCTTTTGTGTGAATAGTCTCGGTCAGTTTTGTCCAAGAGACGTTATTACTAATTCGTGGTTAGTAAGAGGGCGTGGATGGGGTTAAACTGACAGCTGAAAAATGATGCGTTTTTCAAATAAGCTGTAAAATTTAATGATAGTTGAGAAATGGGCCGAAATTTTAACTGAACAGTGATATTTCAGGCCCCTCCTGACCCTCTAGGTAACAAGTGAACCTTAAAAAATCCCTCGGTATTTTGATCATGTTTTCGTGATCATTCGCCACTAGGTCTGCACAGCTGCACACGGTTTTCAAAGTTATAATTACTTACCTTTTCATCACGTTTTGTGCGTCATCTCTGACAATCAAAACAGACGGTTTTGAGGAATGACGTACTTTTGGCAATCATTCGCTAATTTTAAAACGATTAGGCTACTCGCCCCCGTTTTCTATGAGCGAATAGTCAATGAGGCGAAGCTGAGTTGATTACATAATAAGGGAACTAAGCAAACCACGACGGCGCCGCCAACGAGAACGTCGCCGAACAAAAGGTTTAATGAGCAAAACAGTGGGTGTAATTTAGTGTATTTTTGAGCCTAAATGCTAAGAACAGTTTCAAGACCAGCGCAAAACCTTGAGAGAACCAATCAGATTCGATAAGAGAACCAACCAGCTAATTATGCATATGCAGAATCACGTGACCAAATTTTTCAAAAGATGAGTCCTTTTGTGATAAATTTGGGAATTCTATCCAAAACAAGCTCTAAAACGTCAGGAATGCCGCAGAAGTTGGATTTTAGGTTTTTACATTAACGTTTTGATGCAGGAATTCTTGTTCGAGATTTCAAGCATCGCTTGTTTCAAGAAAAGCTTTCAAAAGATACACTTTGTTGATGGTCGGGTTTTAATATAGTGTTATGTGAAACGTCAAAGTTGCTGACACCTTCACTTGCGCTGAAAGCTAGAAGGTTCTAAAAGTCTTTTCAGGATAAAGTTGAATTTATTACTACTATATGTCCCTTCATAGTGCATGCTCATGGTCGGGCGTTACAATTTTTTTCCGGAGATCCAAATGGCACTATCTTCCCCCTTTTCACCAAAACAGGAAAAAAACAATTCCCGCGCAAAAGTAAGCGTGTGTCTGAATCAGTGACTGATTGACTAAAAAGAATATGTTCAAGGCTTTGAATTCGGCTTCGACAATTTGGATAAAAAATTACTACTAGAGTACCTTAAAATTAACAACAAAAACGTATTCTTTTCGCACTTGAGAGTACAGTAAGCGATAAATTTATGCCGCTTGTTGTCCATCGCGTTAAAAAATATCCGGAAAATAATTCGGATAAAACGAAGAGAGAATATGATATATGATATATGGTATCTTTTAAACCTGGTGCAAACTTTTCCTTCACGCCCTGAGTCCGCAGTAGACGATTTTCTAGAATTTTCCGCTCCCAGTCCATGATTTTCAAAACTGTTCGGAAAATAATTAGGATAAAACGAACAGAAAATATCGTGTAATATCTTTTAAACACCTGGCTCTGGTCTATTTTTTCCCAGTCTTTTTATCGCTATTTTGATCGACTTTCTGTTGATAGTTAAATCTTGTGATATTTAATTTTTATTTTTTCGTGTGTCGTGGGCGCGTTCGATTGACACAATACTAAGGTACCATTCTTTAGGTTTATTTCTTTAAGGGCAGATTTCGCGAATGAAATTGGTATTTTAATAAAGACAATTTTTAGAAATATAGACCATTTTAATGCGTTATCTCAAGCGGCCATGGTCCGTTTGATATCCGGGCCGAGCTAGGGCGGAAAAACGGAAACGCTTGCACGAAAAAGTGCCTTCTATATCACCGTGCCCTGTGATGCAAACAAACACGGTAACTTTCAATTCGCTTGAAAGAAACATTCTAGTTTTTTTACATTAATTTTTCGGTTAAAGAAAGCTGCTCTCGTCTCCTGACGGCTTGGGTAGAAATATGACGAATGCAATCCTGTGATCTGTAACATTCGGAAACTGATACTACAGAAGCGAGCTACGGAAAATAAAATGCGGTTGAAAAAACATTGACTGCTTCGCTTTCTACGAGTTTGAAAAAATGACAAAGATAAATTTGCGCTCTCTTAATATTTGATTTGTCATTACAAGAAAAAAGAAACACGTTAAGCTGCATGTATCAATTACATTTTTCTGATGTACATATTTTTTAATGGTCTGGAAGAAACTTGTCTAGGATGACGCGAAAAATATTTTCTCTTTTTCTTTCCCAACATGTTTGAAAGTTGAAATTTTGCTGTTATAGTACATATTCCAGCATTTTTAATCAACCTTCATGCTGTTTGTAAATAAATGCTACAAAGCTATATGCGCCTGAAGGAAACCACGTATTTTAAAACGAAAAAAAAATATATTGGAAATTTGACAATAATTTCATTCCTTTTTTTTGCCGGTATCGCACCGCAATGGCATAAACTCTTACATTTCGTGCAATGGAGAACAAAATATTTCTTCATACATACGTTTAACTGGTGAATATGTCGCCATATCTTGTGATAAGCCGCCATGGTTTTGCGTGAGTGTAAAGCAAGCGTGTAAAATCAGTTGTGGAAATTTTCTCCTTCTTCGGAAGATGTTCTAAAATGCTTTCTGGATCTCGCTATATACTTCTGTGGAAATCTCAGTGTGTCGCCCTAACTCGATGGCGCTTCTCCAGCCGCCAGCAGAGCTGTTTACTTGGCATATATGACATATTACTTTCAAATTCAATATCCTGAGGCTAAATGACAGAAAGGCTTGTCACTTTAATTGCAAGACGTTTGTCAGCATCGGTAAATGCAATATGACGACAAAGATGTCTTCCTCCGGAAACTTCGTTCAGTTCGCACTGTTAAATTTGTCTTTTAGATAATTGTCTTTTATGCAGCTGCTCTAGTGTTGTTTAAGTGCCCTGATTTCATTAGTTCAGAGAGAGGTTACCTCACAAAAATCCATTAGAAGACAAAACGAGGGAGAAACTTCAAAGGAAGCGATACACTTGGCCGGTAACTACTTCGCGACAGAGGGTCTGGGCGAAGAGTCATAAAAGTTCAGTTGTCCTTGTCAACCAAAAATATTTCAGATTATTAGATTCACTCTTATCCACTGAAATTAAATTGCTGCCTTTTACTACCGTCAGTAAGTAACGAGGTCCAGACATAATTTGTCAGTTATACTTTGAATTTCGCCTTGTTTATTTGAACGTATTGGATTTTTGTCAGTAGCTAGTTACGACTAAATTGAGATGTAAATTATTTTTCGCAGTCTGTTGTCTGGGATTCCTTCCTTATTACGTTCTCCTGGTAGAAATGGTTAGAAAAGTATCATTCGTTCTTGAGCTTATTTCTCAGCATTTAAGCCTATTGCTTTTAGTTATTTATCTTTTTTATTCTGTCCATGATCCAGCTTGGTGTATTGGCCAGTAACATACAGCCCCCATCAAAATTAAAAGGGCTCTTTTGAAGATTAGACAGAGTGACTGATGAATGGAAGTTTTGAACAGACAGCCACCTGGTTCCTCTTCAGACAGAACAACATCGAGGGAGGATAATGGCTAAGAAATTTTATTTCCCACATCGGCCTTAAAGATGATTTCCAGTCCGTACTGCGCAGTCTCATCGCCCTAATGTTTATGTGTCTCACTCGATGGAATGCGAATCGAGGTTATTCGTTACAAACCACATACCTTATCTTTGAGGCCTTTCAAATTCTTTTTCCAACAGCTTCATTGATTTTTACAGCTGCCAAGTTGTTTCATCAAGTGATATGAGAAAGAACGAAGCATAAAGCTTCGCCTCCATAATGGCGGTTGACTTGAAAATTTGAATTTACTTCATATAAGTAGTTGCCAAATGTTACATTTTGTGATGTCTTACATGAGACAAAATGAAAAAATGCAAACAAACTCTCGAGAATGCGCAGTACGGACTTGAAATCATCTTTAATCCTGAGGTTGTCCCTCTCAAGTTATTTTTGGATCACTTCCGTTTTTGGAAATCCCAGGAGGACCTAGAAATAGCCAATTCTGTGACGAGAATTTTACTCGCGTGGACAGCCCTGGCGGCCTCACACGCATTTTCATCCTCCACGAAAACATCATCGCAACACGCGTGGTAACATCCGCAGAAGGACTGGATAACATATCTAAACTTTTTGGTTACCTTTCCTCAAATTCATTAATATTTCATGAAAAGGATATCTAGATTTTTACGATTTTATTTCTTCGAGTTTTCCTCAGTTTAACTTTTGATTGAAAAGATATATTTAACACGAAAGACCGTGTTTGACCACATTTCCAAACACCTCAAAGTTCGTCAAAAATACTCCGCTACCCGTCGTATGTTCAACTCTCTTCTCGGTGTTTGAAAATGTGATTAAACACGGTCTTTCGTGTTTGGTATATTACTAGGATTTGAGGAGGTAACTCTTTTATAACCTTTTATCCCTTCTCGGCAACAAGCAGGGAGGTTTCAAATACAATGTGAGCCCAAGATATTAATTTATTTGCTCGATCATGGCGTCTAAAGAACAATCGACGTAGAAATGTTTCTAATGTTTCTTACCCAATTAGAAACCATCGTGATCAACAATTGCTGGTTTTCAGTGTCACGCAATTCAAAATAGATCAAAATAAAAATCAAAACCGGTCAATAAATAAAGTCCAGAATCTGGGAAATGAAAGAAGGTAAATATGCAAAGACTCTCGCCAA
>Ga0126338_10003916_pt1 | contig 10521 bp, 4 predicted proteins | sample OrbCmetagenome_2_FD_92529 | JGI IMG/M metagenome (GOLD analysis project Ga0126338, IMG submission 92529) | Coral microbial communities from Petempiche,Puerto Morelos, Mexico - Orbicella C C metagenome | ecosystem: Host-associated > Invertebrates > Cnidaria > Coral | place: Petempiche,Puerto...
ACTGTTGAACCGTTATTTTCTTGTCACTTGATAATGATGTCATGACGACATCGAAACGTTGTGTAAAATTTCTATCGCTCATTTTTATTTTGAAATGTTTATCGAAATTTAATCTCATTCGAAGGTGTAATCTCCCAGTAAATTCTGTGTTATCTCTACTGAATGGAAGCTGTGAGCGGTCTCTGAATGTTCTTCACCAAACAATTTAATTCTGATATCAAGTGCACGCTTGTGCGACTCAAGAGCGGAGGTGTAATCTCCCAGAGAAAGCAGTGTAACTCCTATAGAATGGTAGCTGTCAGCAGTCTTTGAATGCTCTTCACCAAAAAGTTTTAATCTGAACTCAAGTGCACACTTTTTTGACTCAAGAGCGGAGATGTAATCCCGCAGGGAATGTTGAGTAACCCCTACTTCATGGTAACTTTCAACGGTCTTTGAATCTACTTCACCAGACAGTTTAACTCTGATATCACGTGCGCGCTTGTGTGACTCAAGAGCGGAGGTGTAATCCCCCAGTAAATATTGGGTAATCCCTACTTCACGGTAGCTGTCAGCGGTTTTTGCATTTGCTTCACCAAACAATTTAATTCTGATATCAAGTGCACGCTTTTTTGACTCAAGAGCGGAGGTGTAGTCTCCCACTAAATGTTGCGTAGCCCCTATACCATGGTAACTGTCAGCGGTTTCTGGATGATTTTCACCAAACAGCTTCAGTCTGATATGAACTGCTCGTTGGAACGACGTCATGGCTTCTGCGTAATTGCCTCTCCTGTATTGAATGTTACCAAGCTCTGAATAGTTCTGGGCTAGTGCCTCCTCTTGATGTTCTGAATTGTCACCTGTTTGTTCGTTTCTTTCAAGGCTTTGTTGCAGTGCTTGTTGGTAAATTCTAATCCTTCCCTCGGCAATTGTCATAGCGTCTTCGTCTCTACAAAGTGACTGCAGCAGAACGACGACATTGCGATGAAAATTGACTGACCAGCCTAATGTACTTGTGTGGAGTTCTGACTCACACTCGTGTAGTATGCCAAGAAGCAAGTTGCCAAAAAATTGTTTAGTGTCCGAGGTAGAAAAGTTTTTCACTGCTTCGCTCACGAGCAGGATAACTTGAAATTTAAGAGGCTGGTTTGCCAAAGCATTGCCTGTTTTTGGTGACATGAAGCAACGTTCGTCACCTGGCATTGTTGTTGACTGTAGCATAGGGATAACCAGTAAACTCGCGTCTCCGAAATCTCTACATTCCTTTAGTGCTTTCATATAAAAACTGAATGAGCTCATTGAGTCATTTTTGCATTGGTAATAGATGGCAAAAATTTGAGAAATAATCAGCCTCAAAACTGTGTGCTCCGGACTTGTGCTCATGGAGGTAAGCGCTTCTTCCAAAACTTTCACTCCATCCTCTATCTTCCCGATAACAAGCTGATAGAGTCCATAGTAGGACAAGTGTTTTACTTTTTCTTCTTCGCCGTCGGAGTAAGTAGATACTTGAAGTTCCTTGGATTCAGAAAGCAGCTTCTTTGTGTTTCCACTTTCTGCCCAGGTCACGTAGGTAAACGCCTTGGAAGTGAGTAGGCGACTGTAGAAAACCGTTCTTCCAGACTGACTAGCCGCCATTATTGCTGAATCGAAAATTGTCTCAAATTTAGATCCATCACTCCAAAAGAGTGAGTCAAGAAACAGCTCTGCTTTCGTCAAAACATCAAAAACTCTGTCGGCTGTCTTGGAATCAAAACAACCGTCAGTTAAACTTTGCACAATGTTTGTTTCGTCTTCATAGAACTGAATGAATGCTGACATGGAACGCCCAGTAAGGAAATTTTCATTGAGTTTCTCGAATAAGCCAATGTAAAATGTATAGAAGCGAGATTTTGAGATGAGCACTGTTTCTCTCATGTCATTTTCTCCCTTTTCCATTGCAAACGATTGAATTAGTTTATGCATAGAGAATTTACTCAAATTTGAACAACAGTCGATAAGAGATTTTCTCTGAAGTCTTCGCAACACCTTCTCTGCTTCGGTTGCTCTTGTAATCCCCAAAACAGCTGCGGCAACCGTTACATCAAAATTTGCCGGAAGGATGCACAAGGATACTAGTGCCTCTTGATCGTGTGTAGAGAGTCTCTGGAAAGATGACTCGAAGAGACATTCTAATCTCAAATTGCTTGGATAATCTGGGTTGTCCAACATTTCTACAATATTTTCTGTACGCTCTATGAATTCATCAATGTATTGACTTGATCGAGCAAATTCTTCAGAAATGGAAGAACACAATAATTTAATGGCTAAGGGAACCTGCCCACAGATTCGCGAAACTTTTGTCAAATCAGAAGAGCTCGCTTCTGGGAACAATTCTCGAGCTAGGGCTTGACATGACAACTTGTCTAGCTCTCTTATTCTGATAGACACGTGTCCTTGAAAATGTAAATTCAAAAACGACAAAGACTCTCTTGTTGTTAAAAGGAAGTTGACCTTGTCACTGCGATTGAGGATTTCTCCAATCAATTGGATAACCTCCTCTTTTACGTTTGGCACACCACATTCAAACAGTTCATCGGCATTATCCAGGATTATAACACAGCAATGAAATAGTTTGCCAAAAATTAAGCAAAGCTCATCATCAGTTGATAAATCATGAAACTTGTCATTTTCAAGTGTCCCAGCCTGTCGGAACAGACTAAGAAATTTTGACGTTAAATCGCTTTTTGACTTGAGCCCACGTAATGAGAGAAAGTACACGGACAGCTCCCGTGCTTGAAGACGATGCCCCACTGCGATCGCAACAGACGTTTTTCCGAATCCTGGTGAACCCCAGACGGAGACGAGTCGGGTTGCCTCGGAAGTCATGTGACCAACAATCTCGTCACATTCTGCCTGGCGGCCTGTGAAGTGGGGAACCTTTGGAGGAAGATTTGATCTTGGTAGAAATGTCTTAGGTCCTACCAGAAGAGTAAAGAATAAAAAAATTACAGGTTAAGAAAACTCTTCTGTTGAAATATGACATAAAAGAACTAATATTATTTAACATTTTTGCCCGTCTAGACCGTTTCGCTGTATTTGGTTTGCTTAAATGTGGTTTTCAATTCTAATTTTAATAAACAACAAACTTCCCCCCCCCGGGGGGGGGGGGCTACTCTACAGAGTTTTATACGGAACGGCTCCACCCTACGGTCCAACCCCTTACACTTTCGTATGCCATTTTGAAAGAAACGTCACCCTTTTCACATACCTCCTTAAGAACGCTCCATCCCCTTTCTAGACCCTTGGATTGAAATGAAGTAAATGATCAATATTTCCAGAGAACAATATGCATAACCAGAAGAGATGTTAACCAGAAAACAAGTATTTTTCATTCAGTTCATGTTCTCGTTGGGCTTAAATGGTAGAGTTCCCTACCATTTCATATACCTCAACTTGTGACATCCCTACTCTTTTATATACTTGAAGCCTGAAAAAGGTACCTCTTTTGGGCAAAGCCTCCCCGTATAGGCCATTATCGGAAGTACCCCGAGGAACAAAATAAGTCGTACACAGAAGGCGAGCACATTTGACGTTAGTTTCACTGCCTGAAAGCGATATATTGTTTCTTACATATTTATAATAGCGTAAAACGGACGTCTGTTTCTTTGGAATCGTTTTATTAATAACGCATGCAATTAAGGTACGGATTGTGTGAGCATTTTAGTCATTTTAGGAGCATTTTTCACTTGAGTGTCAAAAGTAACTGCTTTGTCTATGCATTTGAAGATCGGTTTTCACTCGGGTTTCGAAAATAATTTGGATTTGCTTTGGTTTTGCATTAGCGCGTTGCATGATTGACTTGATAGCCAATTGCTACTTTGTCATCCAATCAGACTTAGACCAAAACTTATCATGAATCTTTCGCACACATTTTCCTTTGACGTGCTTTCAATCGTTATCAGCTACTTGTATTGTGACAACTTCGGCTTTGGACACTCAGTTGAAAACTGCTCTGTTACATAAAATTGCTGGCCAATACACTAATCGCTTTCGGCATTTACCAGATCGCTCAGTCTTGAGTAGCTCGTCAAACTTCTGATTAATCTCGGCAATTTTCTCATTCATCATTTCTTGGTTTGCGACAGTTGTCTTTTCGATTGCCTTCCTCAGTTCTGAAGTGTCTTCTTTCAACTCCTGTAATGTCAACTGGTTCTTTAGGAGTTTTGCGTCTTCTTTTCGTTCCTGTTTCGATTGAGCTACATCTGACTTTATTCCCATTAGCACGTCCCTTATATCGTCCTTAAGAAATGCGCTTGCTGTCTGAAGCTCCTTTTTGATGTCGTCTTCTAGCTTACAAATTCTTGGTGTAGGAAAGTCCGATTCAGTCAAACCTCCAACGGCATCAATAGGGTCAGTCTTGGCGCCAAGAGCATCGATGGCGTCTTTGGTGTATTGAATGTATTGATCAAACGTCTTTTTGTCAATCTCAGAGCTGAATGAGTGACAAAAGGCATTTCTTAGAAGTCGCAGTTGATCAATCGCCAGTGCAAAAGTTTCAGCGTTATTTCCGCCAGGGCTGACTACAGAAGAATGAAACCTTCCATGCGACGGTTTACGGTACTTCAAGTACAAATCACTGAGTGTCCTGTGATGACCTGCTGTGTCTGGTAAAGCGAAGGACTCCGCGTGGATAGTGGCTTGGAACAAGGCGCTACAATCCCATTCTTCGTAAGAGAGGTGTGTGGGTACTTTGGTTTTACCGCCCTCTGTAGCAAGGAACATGTTTCGCACACCAATGGAGTCATCCCACAGCTGGTAACCAGGGAGATGTGCGAAGGTATTGTCCCACATGTGTTTAAAAGTTTGGCGTAACACCTTGGGGAACTCATTCAGCACAACAAAAGCAAACTTGAAATAGTTCAACTGTTCGTTCGTAAATGGCTGTAGAGCCATTACTTATAGCGATAAACCAAACCCGGTGAAAAGTATTTATTTCGGCAGGACGATACTGTCCCTGTTAAAAGAGGAACAGCGAACAGTTATTTACAGATTAACTGGCATAATTGGAGGCGATTGAATCTTTCCATGGGAATTGTATTTCCTCTTTCATTCGCCACTTTAACTGAGAATGGAGTGAAATCTGGGTCGAGTCTTCCAGTCTCATGTCGCAGTCACTTGTGGGACCGTTACTCTGACAATATGGCTTCTCGTCTTTTGTTTCTCATCAATACCGGTGCCACAAGCGACTGCCAGATTAGTCTCGACTCAGATTTCTTCTCGATATTTAAGTGCGATTGTGGCAAATTGATCAGTGATTTTAATACAAAACTGGTAACATAGTGGAAATACAAACTAGTGGCTATTGGTTCAGGATAAGAGATGTGAGATCCCTGCTTTGCTTGTTGAACTCTCTGAGATGGGCACAGTCAGGAGGGTCTAGATGGGGTGTAACTGATAACTGAGAGGTGATCAAAAATTTAAGTCACAGTTGAAATTTCAAGCGTTTTTAATTAAAGCTGAGATCCGTGATCTGTAACATTTACTGATCGCTGAGATCACAACATCTCCATTCAGTCCTTCAGTCAGGAACAGCACCAACTCTAATTCTTTGACAGCGAGGTTGCCCAAGGGCCAGTGGGCAAGTTCGTTTGGATATTTGACTCACATTATGTGCGCATGAGCAGGAAGACTGTGCGCTGAATATTGAAGTTCCACAGCATTACCACGTGCAAGATGTCGACAGGTTTCATGTCAATTGACAGTGCTTACTTCATACATAGCTGAGTTGAGTCTATTTAACGTAGACTTTTTTTTCGTTAGAGAGCCTAAATGTGCCCCATCCCCCCCCCCCCCCCGGCGTTTTCTCTAAAAGTATTTTTGACTTAAAGACGGTGCCTACTAAATACAAAGGTGTTTGCGCCAGGTTAGGACCACGCGGAAAAAGTAGATCTTTGCGAGGGCTATTGGAATCCACGAAGAAAAATGGGGCTAGCCACGCGTTTTTTCGAGATAATTAGCCTTGAATCTCAACAAAAATGCTGACGTCAGCATTTTTCTGAAAACAGAAGGAGAGGATATTTCTTCACAGCTTCTTTAGAATTCGCCTTTACGTACAGAAAGGCAAACAAATTTATAAAGATCTGAAAACTACATGGTAAATGGTAACACAAAAACCATTTTTGGTATGTTTTTAATAACAAAATCGTTGCAACAGCACTTTTAGCGTCTCTGACAGCCTTTTCACCTAAAATACAGTCTAAATATCTTTTGCTCGCAACCAGAAACTAATCACGTGTTGATTAGGCTTGCCACTTCCATTTCCTAACATAAAATGTAGGGTAACCATGCGTTTTTTAAAGTTATTGATCCTTTTTGAAACTTTTTACGGTGCCCGTTACATTTTTTCCTGTCACCTCACCAGTAAGTAAAACATTTGCGTATCTCGCACTTGTTTTGCGCGCGCACTAAGCCATCTGCAGGCACATGTTTACAGTTGGATTTCAGTATAATTTTCGACATATAACAACTAGTTTTGCAGCTGGAAGACGTTATCAGTTAGTGGTTAGCGATATGCTGCTGTTCTTGTGTTCCTGGTTTAAGTACAGGTTCATTAAACTTGATTTGGTCCCCAGTAGGAGAATTTTGCTTTCAATTTAGTCGTGTATTTGGTAGCGTAGTTGATTGCGTCATGTCAACCCAGCGCGCGCGTGGCGCTTAAACCATGTCTTGCGTGATACGCAGAACGTGTGCGCACTAACAAAAGTAGGCACCGTCCTTAATAGGCTCTTAGTTACACAGTGGGACTTTCAAAAGAAAGGAACTCGTACCAGTCCAGCCCGACTTTCCTTTGTTTTGAAAGTCCCACTGTTTAACTTGCGTCCCAGCCTAATTAATTCCGTACCATGTGACCGGATCGTGCAAAGGGCCTATTGACGGGTAAAGCATCCAAATCCGTGTTCAACGACGTCACAGAAAGTCAAAATTACGTGACATATTTCAAAGTGTCCGCCACCTTAAAATTAAAAAATTTTGAAAGTAGTCAAAACAACTTTAAAATGGATTCAGTCGTGACAAGATTTTTCAAGTGCACACTTCCAAAACCCGTGAATGACGTAGTCCGTCATACACATTTTACGGCGAAATAGACAAAGCTCTGTCTATTAGCCAAACACGATCACAATACATTATTGCAAAATGGCATTTTCAATACAAGGAACTGTCATAATTTATGCATAACAAAGACATCTAAAAACGTCGATTTTCTTTTGAGGTAATTGCAATTAATTAAGTCACAATAAAAAGCAGCAAAACGTAACGCTACTGCAGAGGATATTATATCTTAATGTAGCAAATTGTCTTTGCTTAGTGTAGCAACAGGGTCATCCAAGGAAACTCAGTTGTGATAAAAAGTTAGTTCTAATGTTCGATTGTATTCTAAGAGCGGGAAATATAGCGTGCAAGTTCCATTGTTCTGCTATAATCGAGCGCAGTAAAATTGAATGACTGCGATTAATCTGTAGTAAAATTGATAGCTCAGTTATCGAACCTTTCATATTGTCTGATCGAATTGAACCTTTGGGAAAGAGAGAAAATACATTCCAGTAGGTTTAAGACACTGAATTAAGGGAGCGAAAACTACAGTCTACGCCGGTTCCACTTCGAATACTTTGTAAACAATAAGTTACAACACTTTCACTTACCTTCAGCGTTCTGAATATTCCTTTAAAGAAACAAGAACTCTTAACTGTGCTCAATTTTTGACAGGTTAAGTGAACAATTTCCCCAACATTAAAAAACGTCTTTTGAATTATTTCTAAACAACTTTGTTGTCAGTCTTTTTGGGAATTTATTCCCGTGGCATGATAAAACCCTGACCCACGCAAGAATAAAATCATAAAGGTCCAAAAGTCATTCATGTGGTTGATGGTCTTTTGTTCGCCATCAAATCGAAAGTGGGCCTTTCCCTTCTCTATAGACAAGTCTGACATGTTGCTATGTGACGTAAATGGAAACAGTTTCTAATGAAGTGCGTCATACCACAATTCAGTCAAGGATCACTGACCCGCACCAGAAGGGGAATAAATAACAAAGAGATTAAATTTGATCAAAATATCCACCTTTTTTTTGATAGCTCAATGAAAGATTGTCTGCTTTGTTATCTCATTGGCCACTCTAACGGCGCGCTCATCTATAGTTTCATCCATAGCTAGAGCTCCTAATTTATTTTTCACAAATGATAAATGGCGAGAAAAAGCGAACATCCTCCGAGGACTGGTCTGTGTGTAGCCGCCCACTCCTCTGAAGAAAAACAGCGGGCGACTAATTGTACACAGGGACCTGAGGACGAGAGTGCATTTGATCAGTACCAACGGGAAGTAGGGCAGATTTGGTCGAAAATTTCAGAGCGGAAAAACATACAGCGCAGCTTTCTGCGCATCCCTAGTCCTACTTGCAGGCTCAGGTGATGAGGCGAGCTGCAATGGGAGCCGCAATGGTGGAAAGAATGGCGGATTCTGATAAGGTACGCGAGAATGTCGTTCGATTGATTGTTTTATACTTGGGCAAGCATGAATTTTTTTCGGCATTTCGCTGTTAAGAGAAGAAGGCTCTCCCTGCGTGTGGAGAGGCTCTCTTGCTTATATATTCAGTGGTGTGCTTATATGGGTGCAATACGTAAAGAGTATTTCAACGGAAAATGTGTCTTTCTTGTATACCGCGGGGAAGGGTTCAGAAACCTTCTTTAGATTAATTTTATCCGAAAAAAATCGATTCCCCACGGAAGCAATACACCAGCTGTCCATTAGTGAGGTTAAAATGTTGCTGCTTTCTGGGAAAATTGGGAAAGCATATAAAGTTCTTAACTTTTTTGTCTACACGATCGACGAAATTCCCGACATTTTTTCAAACTCGGAGGCTGGTGCGAAGCCAAAACTCGCGCATGCTTATTACGTTTTTCGCTCTGAGGTCGAAAATAGGTTTCTACTTTCAGTTTCAAATCAGCGGTACGAAGAGTGAGAGGGATGAGAGACTGGAGCCCAGAATGGTCAGTATTTTGTACCAGAATAGGAAATGTTATTTCAGTCACTTTCCTTAACCGTTATTAAGCTTGGTAATGCACCATTCCAGATACTCACAGTTTCCCACTCAATCTCGTCCCCAGGATCTTTCAACCGAATGCATGAACACCAGAAGCGGCTAATTTCGTTTCAGCATAAGTTTACTACTTGGCGAATGCAGTGAAGTAACCCTGAAGGTTTCCCTCGTGGTCCTTTCACCGTGGGAATCTGCCGTATAAAAATGTTCTTTTCTCATTACAAGTTACGTTTGACAGACAGGGCTGGCAACACATGTAAATATCGGGCCTTCAGTCAACTTTAATACGTTACGAGAGAATAAAACTAAGCTTTTAAGACTAAACTGAATTTTATAACTCATCACTGGTTTATTTTGTCTGCAATAAATCATTCGCTATGTAGTTCACTCTAACGAACCCAAATACATATCAAACATTTTTGAAGGGGTATGGCAGTGGAGTGCTTGTTACCAAAATATATTTTTATTTTGTTTTGTCATATTAGTGAACATTGATGGCGGTCGCTGATTGCTTCATTCTCTTACAGGTTCAGGCAATTACTTTTATAATGGGTAGCGCCATATTCCTCAGAAACCAGAATTATTGACACAATGCTGACATCCTTAACAGTTTATTGGAGACAACGACGATGGCACGATCGAAGACCACCTTAAAGTGTTGAAAATTTAAGGTGGCTTTGAACCCTATGTCCAGAAACTTTTTTGGCTAAAAGTTGCGTCTTATCCTGCTTATCAACATTTAATAATGTAAAAAAAAATTACCGCGTCGTTTTTGAATTATAAGTCCTTAAAGCTATAATAAAGGCTTTTTTTAGCAGGTCATACTGTTGCTATGGAAATGAGTACAATGGTTATTCCCTCTGTGTACCGGTACATCAGGACACAACCGAGGTAACGAACAAGGTTTAATTGTTCGTACGTGGAGATTACAGTTTCTCGGTGTAATTCGTTGCAAATACAAGGGTTCTCCAGTTAAATATCGCTCTGAAAGGTAATCCTAAGTCTACGAAACCAAATAGTGACTTAACTTGATCCACGACGTATTTTCGAACAATTCAACTGGAAAGTAAGAACTGGCTTTCAAAAGATTCAACATGGCCGGTTCCATTTCGCGCCAAGCTTACGCAAGGTCCCAAGGATTTGTGGGAGCGTTCAAAGTTAACTAAGGTAGCCCTTGAAAAATATAACAACACTCTCTGAAGAACAGCTATGCAAACGAACAATGCAAAACAACCAAATCTGCTTCGCATTTCACTGAGATTTGTTTGCTAACCAAGCTGTATGACACGCTCGCCCGTTTATAAACAATAGCTTTCTGGGTCAATATCTTCTCAGTATGTGCCAGGGTGCAGGAGCCATAATCGGGGACGGAGACCGTAAGTCTCGGGATTCGCGCGCACCTATGATATGGGACAATTTTTCTATTTTTAGAACAAATTGCGCCATCCTGACGTCATATATCCGCGCGGA